>Ga0209812_10000028_pt1 | contig 117096 bp, 78 predicted proteins | sample JI71714BDNA_FD_187502 | JGI IMG/M metagenome (GOLD analysis project Ga0209812, IMG submission 187502) | Wastewater effluent complex algal communities from Wisconsin, to seasonally profile nutrient transformation and Carbon sequestration -... | ecosystem: Engineered > WWTP > Effluent > Algae... | reverse complement strand
CCTGGATGAAGAAAATCAGTCCCTCAATGTGGTGCAGATGAACTTAGCATTAGATATGGATCAGGCGCTACCTCTTGATAATTTAGATCATAATATTCGTTGTGATGATGCTTTGTTTTGTGATTGGGAACCCGTTAATGTAGTAGTTGGTAATCCTCCATTTTTAGGTGGAAAACATATTCGTTTAGTTTTAGGTGATCAATATGTTGAGCGTATTTTTGCCAAATTTCCTGATGTAAAAGATGTGGATTTTTGCACTTACTGGTTTCGCCTTACCCATAATCATTTGGGGGAAAATTGCCGTGCTGGTTTAGTAGCAACTAATTCTATTTCTCAGGGAAAAAGTCGTAAAGTTTCCTTAGATTACATTACTCAAAATGGCGGCTGTATTTATGATGTCATCTCTACACAACCTTGGTCCGGTGAAGCTAAAGTACATATTAGTATTATTAATTGGCTGAAAACTTCGGAAAATCAAGAATTAACTTACCGGATAGATCATAAAATTGTCTCAAACATTAATTCTTCTTTGAAAGCCGAGGTTGATGTTTCTCAAGCAGTGCGACTGAAGGCAAATCTTAACTGGTGTTTTCAAGGTGTAATTCCTAACGGTAAGGGATTTGTTGTAACAGAAAGAGAAGTACAACAATGGATTAAAGCTGATCCCACAAATCAAAAAGTTCTCAAACTCTTTTCGATGGGAGCAAACTTAGCAAAAAATCCTCACGGTAAACCTGATCGATGGATTATTGATTTTGATGATATGGACTTAGAAGAAGCCAGTGAATATACCTTACCCTTTGAAAGATTGCGATCGACAATTCCAAATGAAAGAAAAAATAATCGTAATGATAAATTAAAAATTTATTGGTGGAAGTATGAAGGTAAGCGGATAGAAATGCGAAAAGCTCTAGCTTCTTTTCCCTATTGTTTTGCCGTTCCCGAAGTCTCTAAATGGGCAATCTTTATTCCATCACCTTCTGAATGGCTATCCGGTAATAAGACAAAAGTTGTGGTGTCTGATGATTTTTATGTTCTTGGTATTCTAACTTCTCGCACTCATCGCGTCTGGATGCACTCACAAAAATCCACACTGGGAGCAACTATTGCCTACACCCACAATACCTGTTTTGAAACCTTTCCTTTTCCTCAAAATTGCCCCAAAAAAATCAAAACTGAAATTCGAGTAGCAATGGAGGCTCTCCATGATTATCGCACCGAACAAATGGAGCGCAAACAGTGGGGAATTACCCAACTATATAACCAGTTTTTTAATGAATCTGCTAGTCAACTCGCGAAACTCCACGCTCAATTAGATCAACTTGTTTGTCAAGCCTACGGCATCAAAGCGAACGATGATCCCTTGCAGTTTTTATTAGAGTTAAATTTTGAAGTAGCAAATCGGGAATCTCAAGGTTTATCTGTTGTCGCTCCGGGTTGACAGGCGAGTGTAAAAAATCCTAGTGAATTTATTACAGAGGCTCGCGTCAGAATGTTTGAAACCGCTCCTAAACGTTCCTAAACGCAGATAAAATAATGTTTTTGCCTTTGGGATTAACCACAGATTTTTGATTTGATGTTGAGAAAGGGGGCGGTAGGGACACCGCAATGCCGTATCCCTACCGTGATAAATTTAAGCGACAAGAGCTTGGCCAATTGTATGCACTTTAATCAAACTGGTTCCTCCTGGCATTCCAATAGGAACACCGGAAGTAATAACCACTTTATCACCTTCTTTGACAAACCCTAATTCCATCGCTTTCGTCACCACTGTTACTAACATATCATCCGCGGTAAAAACGGGGGGAATTAAACAAGATTCAATCCCCCAAGATATAGACAATTGTCGATAGGTAGAGACTTCAGGTGTAAAGGCAATAATTGGCATATTAGGACGATATTTTGAGACTAATATTGCTGTACTTCCTGATGAAGTATTACAGAAAATTGCCCTGGCTCCCACATCATAAGCTAGACGACAAACTGATTCTGCCACCCCTTCTGTTACAGTCAAACTTCCGGGTTCACTCGATGCTAAACGCAATACTCCGGGCGTTAATGCTGTCTCGGTTTGTAATGCAATATTGTGCATAGTTTGTACTGCTTCAATGGGGTATTCTCCCACGGCTGTTTCTCCTGATAACATCACAGCATCAGTACCATCTAAAATTGAGTTTGCGACATCTGTTGCTTCTGCTCGTGTCGGATCGGGCGCGGTAATCATTGACTCTAACATTTGGGTGGCTGTAATAACAGGTTTTCCGGCTTTATTACAGCGACGAATGATATCTTTTTGCAGTAACGGTACTTGATCTAATGGTATTTCTACCCCTAAATCTCCCCGTGCTATCATAATACCATCAACGGCTTTTAAAATGTCATCAAAGTTTTCTACGGCTTCTCGTTTTTCGATTTTGGCAAGGACTCGAATATTGGCTCCCGCGGCTTCAATCATGCGCTGTACCGGTTCAAAGTCCATTGCTGTTCTGACAAAGGATACCGCGATCCAATCTACTCCTAATTGAATGCCAAAACGTAAGTCGTTTAAGTCTTTTTCGGTGACAGAAGTGACTGGGAGACGGGTGTCAGGAACATTAACGCCTTTATGGGAGGAAATTTTACCGCCGATTTTGACTTCAGCTCGTATTGTATATGTGGTGCGATCGCATACAATTAATTTTACTTTTCCATCATTAATTAATATCCGATCGCCTTTTCGTACCATAGCAAATAAGGCAGAAACAGGCAAAGGTAATTCATCAATGGTATCGCCTTCATCTTTCAGGACAAAAGTCGCGATTTCACCGGGTATTAATTTTAAACCCTCTGGCGGCAGTTTTCCTAAACGAATTTTCGGACCACATAAATCTTGAAGAATGGCTAGAGGTTGACCCAAATCTTCACTAATTTGACGCAAATTTTTGAAGATTTGGGCATGATCTTCATGTTCGCCATGAGAAAAATTAAGGCGACTGACATTCATTCCTGCTTGCAGTAAGCCTTTCAGGGTTTCTGCTGAATTTGTCGCAGGGCCAACGGTACAAATAATTTTGGTTCGACGCATAAAGTAATGGTAATTGCTAATTGGTAATTGCTAATTGCTAATGGGGATTGGTGATTGGGGACTAGGGATTTGGGACGCGTATTGTGTGGGGACTGGGAAGGGATAAACCTAAAAGATGAAAATCAAGGATTAGATTTTTCCCTAATATATAAGGAGAGCAATCCCTTCCCTAGGCTTCGCCCACGCGACACCTACATATATATAATGTTTTTTCTCTTATTTGTCTAAACTCCTAGGAAAATTTAAGGATCACATGGTTTTCCCAATCCCTAATCCCTAATCCAGTCCCCAATCACCTATAATTTTTGTAATGATCGCCAATCTTGGATAGCTTTTGGGGACCACATCCAATTTTTGGTTAAGGCGTTTTCCTGAAAATTCAAGGGATCGGTGGTGAGTACCTTCTCACGCAGCGCGATCGCTTTATTTAATTCCTGTTGTCGCGTGGCTGGGGGGAATTTTTCCAACTGCTGCATCAATACTAACCCTAAACCGGCTAAAGGTGTTAATCTCTCCTCGGAAGACTTTACCTCACCCGAAGTCGGTGGCTCCGATTGACTTAAATTTAACGCGTCTAACCAAACTCGACGCGCTCCCTCTAAATTACCCTCTCCATAGAGGGCAAAGGCTAACGCGTTATGATATTTTAAGGATTCAGGATGAGATTTAATTGCCTCTTCCCAAAACCGTCGCGCATCATCCACACTATAGTTTTTATCTCCCTTTTGCACAAATTGCCATGCTAATCTCCCTTTGAGAAAATTAATTTCTGGGTGATCGCGCTCCGTTTTGGGGACTTGCTCTAAGGTGGCTTGGGCCTGTTGTAATGCCTCCCGATTTAATAATGCTTCTGTTGCCACGATCGCGTCGGAAAATTTCCCATGATTAAAAAAATGTAGCGCGATCGAGGTCACTTCAGAGGTACTTTTCTTTTCTAAATTAGCGCGATCGATGGGGGCAATGGGCAGCACTAACACAGGTAATAAATTGTCGGGTTTGGGGCTTCGACTTTGCCAAAACAACCATCCCACTAAACTTGTGGTGATTAAACAAGCCAGAGGAATCACATAAAAAGCCAAACCCAAGAGATATTTCCGATTTTGGCGAGGACTTCTCAAGGTAGTAGAGCGAGATTGTTTAGGATTTTCTTTGACTTTTTTCGCGGAATTTACTAGAGAAACCACGGTTTTTTCTGGTTTCTTTATAGTCGTTTTTGCCTCAATAACTTCATCGGTAAATACATCTAAAGAGGGGGATGCCAAAGAAAGAGAATTTCGAGGTGTCGTGATGTTTTTTTTTCCTTCTAAGGGAGTGCGTTGATTGATTTCGCCCCGTCGCAAAGAACCCAAAACATTAGGTGTTTCCCTCGAAGACATACCCATTAAATCCCCATTCCAAGATTGATGCAAATAAAGAATGGGAAGTGCCCAGTATAATTGTTGAGAACTATAGGATGTCATTAAAGCTGCGCGAGCTCGACCTAAACTCAAATCAATGGGATAACCTTGATTTAAGTTACGGTAAAAATGGCGAGTTAAATTAAGCGCGACTTCATCGGGAATATGTTCCGCCATTGCTAATACCGCGGGAATACCTCGATTAATTAAAGCTTCTGCTAAATTGCGTTCTCCTGTCTGATCATGGGGCTGTGATTGCTCTTGATAGGCTCCACGACAGGAGTTTAAAACCACCATTTCAATGCCATTATTAACTAATAATCCCGCGAGATCATCTCCGCTTAAGATTTCTGTTAAACCTGTTCTCCGACTAACCAGATATAGTTCACCCCCTCTTACTCCGGGGTTACTATGTCCGGCATAATGTAAAACATGATATTTTCCTTGTTCTAATGCTTGGGTTAATTGTTCGCGATCGGGTTGTTCTAAAATCGTTAACTCAATATCTGCCCGCTGAGTTATACTATTAATTCCACTCAATCCTATTTGAGGAATAATATTATGTTGTAATTCCTGTTGAATACAGTCAACTTCCCGCTTCAATTTGAGATTATCTTGATCGCTCGGTGCCGCGATCGTGATTAAAATTTTAATCTTCCCATCTCTTGTTTGAGAGTTCTGATCATGGGATAAACGAATATTCGGTTGATAACGGGAAAAAATAATATCTGTATTACTCGCTAAAGCGCGATCGCCGGCGTGCAGGACTTCCCAAGGTAATTGAGATAAGCGTTTATCTTTTAAACCTAAACGAAATTGTAAAGGTTCACGTTGATATTGGGCAATACCTTGGGCAACAGTCCAACTTTCGCGTAAACTGCCTTGAAATAAACTACTATAAAGTTCTTGACCTAATACTACTAAATTGGGTGTCGGTTTTGTCGGAGAAGATGAAGAATGACGGGATGAAAAAGGAGACTGAAGCAATGTCAATAACGGATCTTTCATCAAATGATGAGCCTTAGATAACCACTCTTCCACAGGCCATTTTACCCGTTCTTCTGCCAAAGGAACACCGGGTGTCACTCTTTCCGTTCGCACCAAGTATTCATCATCCCCTATGGGAGTAATAGAAATGACAAATTCCTGAGTCACGATGCTAGGCCCTCCTTTACCAGTTTTCTGCGTTTTCTTATTGGGAAATCGAGAGAATTTGTGATCGCCTTTTCTCCTTTTTCAAAAAGGTGGAAAATGTTGTCTTTCTCCCCCCTTTTCCAAGAGGCTTGCGGGGATCGGATATTATTCCTCTCACTTTCCCTATACGCAATCACCGCCTTTATTCTATTTTGCGGTAGTTGCCCTTATACTTCAGGACGTTTCTGCTTCCCCTAAAGATGCAGGGGTTTAAGATAAGGATTTGAGGTTTGAGGTTTGAGGTTTGAGTTAGGTACTGTAGGGGCGGGTTCCCCAATATCTTAACTAGAAGCAAAAGATCCAGTAAACCCGCCCCTAAAGAAACCGGGTTTCTGGAGTTGATCGGTTGGCGAAAATGACGAGTTTGGCTGAAGAAACCCGGTTTCTACATTAATCAACGGGACTTGATCTGAGGCGCGATCGCGTACCCTATCACCACTTAGCCATGAGTATTTGGTTGTTTCGCCCAAGGGCAAGAAAGCAAGCCTTATGCCTGCACTACTTTATTAAATTTTCATTCCTTAATAATTTTTTAATCTCCGTCAACAATTGTAACATTTTCCCATACCCTAGAGACATTCCTAGAGGAAATGGGTAGCATAGAATTAATGTGATCCTGATACCTCAAAAGATATGGTAAAGGAATTGGCAATTGATACTCGCAATCTAACTAAGCAATTCGATCGCCATATCGCGGTTAATGACATTGATTTGCAGGTTAACGCGGGTGAAGTTTATGGATTGATTGGACCTAATGGCGCGGGAAAAACGACTTTATTACGAATGTTAGCAACCGCGGAAGAACCCACTACGGGAGAAATTTTCATCCATGGGGAACGTCTGTTACGCGATCGGGCTAACTCCAAACTGAAAGAACATTTAGGATTTGTCCCTGATGATTTTCCACTGTATGATGATTTAACAGTTTGGGATTATTTGGACTATTTTGCGCGATTGTATAATTTACGAGAACCCCGTCGCTCTCAACGTCTGTACGCGGTGTTAGAATTAATACAATTAACCAATAAACGCCATAGTCAGATTTCTACTCTTTCACGGGGGATGAAACAACGGTTAAGTTTAGCTAGAGCAATTATTCATGAGCCGTTGGTTTTATTACTAGATGAACCCGTTTCGGGGTTAGATCCGATCGCGAGGATGCAATTCCGAGAAATTATTAAAGCATTAAAGGAAGCCGGAATCACAATAATGATTTCTTCCCATGTTTTAAGTGATTTAGCGGAACTTTGTACCTCCGTGGGGATTATGGAATTAGGTTATTTGGTGGAAAGTGCGCCCTTACAAGAGCTTTATCAACGTCTTAGTCGTCAATCAATTATCATTTCTACTTTGGGAAAAATAGACGAGTTAACGGCTGAATTAAAAAATTGTTCTTGGGTAGAAAATTGGGAAGTTATTCCTGATACACGACAAGTGAAAGTTCATTTTTCTGGCAGTGAAGAAGACGCTGCTAATTTATTGCGCTCTCTCATTACTTTCCCTATTCCTATTTCGGAATTTCACTGCACTCAAGAAGACTTAGAAACCATTTTTCTCAAACTTGGCCACCAACAAGCTTCTTAAATGACGGAAGAGGGAAGAGGGTTAACAATTGATAATTATCAATTAATAATTATCAGTGGTTAAATTTTGCTCATGTAATTAACGATGTAGGTGAAAAAAAATGACGGTAAATTTACTAGATAAATTAGGAAATTGGAATCCTCAATTATTTCGAGAAATCAAAGGGCGATTAAAGGGTAGAAATATCGCGATCGCGGTTTCTATCTCCCTGATGACACAATTTCTCAATGTGATGTATTTCTACATCCAACTTCCTGCCGATGATAAAGGATACAATCGCTTTTCCACCTGTATTGGGCGCACAATCAAACAAGATGAGTGTGTTCGATATATCATTAAGTGGCAAGAGTGGTGGTTGGAATTATCAAACATGTTGAGTCTCATTTTACTCTGCACCTTACTCTTAGCTGGAGTCTATATGCTAATGAGTGATTTAGCTCAAGAGGAAAAACGGGGTACTCTTAATTTTATTCGGCTAAGTCCCCAATCAAGCCAGAAGATTTTACTCGGTAAATTACTGGGAGTTCCCATTTTACTTTATTTAGCAATTCTTCTGGCAATTCCCTTACATTTATACGCAGCAATAGGGGCTAAGATCGATTTAGGGCTTGTTATCGGTTCCTATTTATTAGTAGGAGTGATTTGTAGTGGCTTTTACACTGCGGCTATGCTTTATACATTTCTAGGGGGATTACAACCTTGGTTAGGTACTTTTTCGACATCATTGTTGTTATTCCCCTTATTGCCACTCCTCTATCTCTTTTTGTATCGCGATGTCGATCATTTATCTTTCAATAATACCTATCTGCGCTGGTTTGACTTACCCCTGGGTGAAAATATGGCCTTCGCCTACTGTTTTACAGTCGCCTGTTTTGGGGCTGTAACTTACGGGATTTGGCAATTGGTAAATCGCCGTTTCCTTAACCCCAATGCTACGCTAATCAGTAAGAAACAAAGTTATTTCTTAGTATTCTTTACCAATCTTTGGTTATTAGGTTTTGCTTGGCCTAACTCCACGGTTTCCCATTTTAGCCCAAGTGTGGGTTATCTCGATTTATTCTTCATTGTGCCTTTCTGTTTCCTTCTTTTAATCGGAGGTTTGTCACCCACTCGCCAAACATTACAAGATTGGGCGCGCTATCAAGTAGGAAGAAGCAAGAAAGCTTTAGTGCAGGAATTAATTTGGGGTGAAAAGAGTCCCTCAACGATCGCGATCGGGTTGAATTTAGTCCTCACTGCCCTAATTTGGATGCCTTGGCTGTTGTTATTTAATCATGTTAATCTGCCACAATATGAATATCATCTGAGTCAAATCCAGGTAGCGATCAGTTTTGTCTTGATGGTAAATATGATTTTGTTATCCAGCGCAATCGTGCAAATTATTCTCCTGACAAAACTGCCAAAACCCCAAGTTTGGGCCGCAGGAATTATCGGAATTATCCTGAGTTTACCGCCAGTATTAGTGTCATTTTTGGCATCACATAATCCCCAACAATCTTGGCTCTGGTTATTTTCTGTTGCCGTAATAAGCATTCAACAAGTCTCAAACACTAGCATATTTATCGCGCTCTTAAGTCAATGGACAATTTTGACAGTGCTTTCATTCCAACTCACTCGTCAACTTAAAAAAGCCGGTGAATCTACTACCAAAACACTCTTGATACCCTCAATTCGTAAAACTTAGTTATTCCTAACAATACCTTCGCCAAAAACGAGAAAACGCCGAAAATCCATTGTCTGTAGGTGCCCCCGTGCCCGCCCTAAATTTGGCGAAGGTATAGTCCTAAACAAACCGGGTTTCTTGCCTTGTAAATAAACCCTTTTTTTTCGTAACTAATGTCAAAAAAAAACTAATTTAAGGATATAATTATGTTGTTAGAACAATTAGGAAATGGGAATCCGTAGTCGGGGTTGGGCAAAGCAGTCGGTGTCACATTTACGCACTTCAAATTCAAGTTTATAGCCCCTGTTGGCGAAACTTTCCCGAAAAGAATATGCTTCCTGTGCGCGATAGCTACGCGGAGCCCGAAGGGCATCGCGATTCGCGAGGTTAACGTAAAGGAGCAAGCACCACCATACAACTACAAAGATTTGTATCATTCTTTTCCTTGCGACGACTGGCCGACTGTCGCCTTAGCCCTAACTTGGGATCGCGCTATCTGGACATCAGACTGCGATTTTTTGGGCTTTGGACGACGAAAACCTTACTCATTCAGCTATAAGCCCATATTCAAAAAAATTATAAACTTTTTGCCCAAAGGGGTTGACAAACTCATAAACTTTTGCTACATTAGTAAATGTGCCAAAACAAAATGCAACGCACCTCAAACAAAACTAGGTCTAGCATTAGGTTCAGCACTTCAAGTTAAGCACTGATAAAAAGTGTATAACTCAAATTATTAATCGGAAAGTATAAAAAGCTTTCCTGGTGTCAATGGCTCTGTGGAACCACTCCGATCCCATCCCGAACTCGGCTGTTAAACACGGACGCGGCGAAGATACTTGGCGGGTCACTGCCTGGGAAAATAGCTCGATGCCAGGTTAATATTAAACTAAAGCTCTTTTCTCTTGTTGTTGGTATTATGCAACGGGAAAAGGGCTTTAGTTTTTTGGTAATAGGTAATAGGTAATGGGTAATAGGTAATAGGGAATGGAATGAAGCAAAAGCCCTAGCCAGCAAGATGCTGGCACTACATACATAAAACGTGATACATAACCAATACCTTCGCCATTTTTTGTAGGTTGGGTTGAGCGATACTTCAACCCTTGAAAATGTTGGGTTTTGTGCCTCAACCCAACCTACTTTTCAAGGCTATATAAGGGGAGTCCGTTGGGTTTTGTGCCTCAACCCAACCTACTTTTCAAGGCTATATAAGGGGAGTCCGTTGGGTTTTGTGCCTCAACCCAACCTACTTTTCTACCCTAAAGAGGGGCGGGTTTTTTCAGGTTATTTGTTAGTAGGAGAAATTTGGGTGAACCCGCCCCTACAAATCCGCACCTAAAAATGGGTAAATCTTAACTTAATGGGTGATAATAATTTAGAACATTGTAACGGTAGGTAATAGATAATGAATCATCATTTTTCTTCGGTTTTGCTTCCACCTTGGATCGTTTTAGATGATATGCTCAAAAGTTGGTTATTAGAAGATATTGGTAGGGGCGATCGCGTGACTTCCCATCTTTTCACCTCAGAAAATCATCAAAGTTCTGCCAAGTGGATTGTGAAGGAAGCGGGAGTGATTGCGGGTTTACCGATCGCGTCTAGAGTTTTTTATTTATTAGATAATAACATAAATTTTACTCAAAAAGTGAATGAGGGGACTTTCTGCGAACCCGGAGAAATTATTGCCGAAATTCACGGCCATTTCGATGCACTATTAACGGGAGAAAGAGTCGCGTTAAACTTAGCAATGCGTCTGAGTGGAATTGCCACGACTACGCGTAAATATGTGGAAAAAATCGCGGACTTATCTACTCAATTAGTCGATACTCGTAAAACCACACCGGGGTTAAGAATTTTAGAAAAATATGCCTCTTTTATTGGTGGTGCTCGTAATCATCGTATGGGTTTAGATGATGGGGCTATGATTAAAGATAATCATATCTCCATCGCGGGGGGAATCGGCAACGCGATCGGGTTGATTCGAGATAAAATCCCCTATCCTTTAAGTATCGAAGTCGAGACAGAAACCCTGGCACAAGTGGAAGAAGCATTACACCATCAAGTTGATATTATCATGTTGGATAATATGACATTAGACATGATGCGTGACGCGGTACAGAAAATACGTCATCATAATTTTCATATCAAAATCGAAGCCTCTGGAAATATTACCTTAGACACGATTCGTGATGTTGCTGAAACTGGCGTTGATTATATTTCTACCAGTGCTCCCATCACGCGATCGACTTGGTTAGATTTGAGTATGAAAATGGGGAATGGGTAATGGGTAATGGGGAATAGGTAATGGGGAATTGAAAAGGAAGAAGGAAGAAGCAAGAAGGAAGAAGCAAGAAGGAAGAAGCAAGAAGGAAGAAGGAAGAAGGAAGAAGAGGGAAGAAGGAAGTTGACAGTTGACAGTTGACAGTTGACAGTTGATAATTTAGGACTTACACACGGTGTAAATTACGCGATTCCGTTGAGCGACAAGCTCAAACCCTTATGGGGCCCTTGCAGTGCGTAAGTCAATTAATTGATAATTGTCAACTGTCAACTGTCAACTGTCAACTGTCAATTACCCATTACCTATTACCTATTACCTATTACCTATTACCCATATTATTTCGAGATAAAATGAACCCAGAAATTACCATCAGCCATACAAACATTACGGATGAGACGATAAGAATATTCTAAATACTCACCGCTGACACTTGTATCGTATCCTGATGGATACCACTCCCCATAAGGATCATGGACAATAAAATTATTTTCGTTGTAACCCGCGAAGACAATAACATGACCAAAGGAGGTAAAATAACCATGTGTTACCGCGGGATTACCACTAGCTAACCAGTCTTGAACATCCTCAATGGTTGCACTTTCGGTAAAATAATCCTGATACCCATAATCACGTACAATTTTGGCAAGATCATAAGGATTATGACGACTTAATCCCTGATCTAAAGCATACTCATAAAGTTCATCTTCAAATTGTGGAAATTGCCGATAGGCACTTTTCCCTTTGGCTCCCAAAAATTGCAAACACATGGCAATAGAAGTCACATTACAAGAGCCTGTGGGATTATATTCATTATCCAATTGAGACTTGTATGGAATCTTTAATTTTACTGATGGCGGATTCGGTACGGGATAAACCTGCTTTCCCTCTAGTGTGACTTGGGCATGGGGAGCGAAAATATACCATATACCAGAACCTTGAAATGTATCAGTGCGGAGGGCCACTCTCAGGTGTCCGCGTATGGGAGCCCATGCTACCAATTGAAATTCTTTACCTGCTGGAATTTCAATTTTTTCGGAGTCTGTTAATTGAGAAGAAGCCAGGGGTTTTGCTTTGAAAACGGTTTTTTGTAAGGTTTTCAAAACGGGAACTGCAACAGGAATATCGGTTTTCTTGGTTTCAATTAACTTTTTCGCGGTAACACTTCCTAAAAAACCGGGTTCTCCACATTGTAATAAGGTTTGAAAACGATGGAGGGCGGCCGTTGAAATTGGACCAAATAAACCATCTGCGGGTGGTGCTAGTAAACCTAAGTCTATGAGACGCACTTGAATTTGACGACTCAATTCTGTGTCATTCGCGATCGCCTTGACATCATATTTAAGTTTGGTGTTGCTGACAAAATCTTGTAATTTCATGTGGGTTTTCCCTGATTACTTGGGCTCAGAGTTATCTCAATATAATGGACATCTCCCAAAAATAAAGTCCCTCGCAGGCAGGATGCCTGCACCACAATATTTGTTGGAGATTTCTAATGGAACTTCAAATCATTTTAGATGGGGAAGACACTTTCCCATCTACATTTATTATGCTGGCCGATGGACTACTACCCCATAGGCATCAGGGGAAAGATACTGACGCACTGCCTGGTGAATGCGCTTCGGTGTTATCCCTTGAATACAGGCGCAATAGTTCAAGGCCGGGGCAATATCTCCTACTATGGACTGATAGTATCCATATAAGTTGGCGCGATCGCTTGGTGTTTCGTTACCAAAGATAAACCGATTCGCGACTTGGGTAGAAACCCGCTCTACTTCTGCTTCTGTTACCGACTCGGTTTGTAATGTGCGGATATGATGACGTATCGCGCTTTCTACTTCCGCGACGTTTTCCGTGGGTAACTGGGCTGTTATATAAAATAACCCCTGAAGTCGCTGAGTCATATTGCTCACGGAAATCGAAGTCACTAATCTCCGCTCCTCTCGCAAATCTTGAACTAAACGAGTCGTTCTACCATGACCTAATATACTCGCCAAGACATCCAACGCGTAAGTCTCCGATAACTCCAATAACCCTGGCACTCGCCACATCATTACTAATCTTGTCTGTTGAAGAGTCGGATCAACCAATTCAGTACGGACAATTTCGGTAAAGGCGGGTTCTGGGGACGGAGGAAGCTGAAACTCCGCGGGAGGAAAAACAGAACCTAGGAAGTTACTCATTCCGTCTTCTTTATTGCGTCTTCCTTGGGCAAGGGTAAAGGCTTCTGTGACTGTCTCAATTAAAACCTCAAGGGGTAAATTGCCCACCGCGACGGCTGTCATCGCGTGAGGTTGATAGCGAGAACGATGAAAGTCCCGCATTTGTTGGGGTGTCAATCCTTCAACCACTGATGCGGGACCCAAGACGGCACGGCGATAGGGTAGTTTTTCAAAGGCTAGATTCATCGCGTGTTGATAGGTGCGGCGACGGGGGTTATCTTCGGAGCGTCGAATTTCTTCTAATACCACTAATTTTTCTCGATCAAATGCTTCTTCTGGGATACTTGCATTTAATACTACATCGACTTGCAAGGGCGCGAGATGGGCAAAATCTTTGGGCGCGGTGGTAATGTAATAATGGGTGTAATCTTGACTGGTGGCCGCGTTGGTAACTGCCCCTCGTTGTTCTACTAAACGCTCAAATTCACCACTGGGTAAGTGAGGTGTCCCTTTAAAAATCATGTGCTCTAAAAAGTGCGCCATGCCGTTGATGTTGTCTGATTCTAGGGATGAACCGACGTTAAGCCAGATACTAAGATTTACGGCATCAACGGGTAAATGTTCCGCGACTATGGTTAAACCATTGGGTAAATGATGAATGGTAGGGGCATTGAGGCGCGGAATGGATGATGATTTGAGAAGCGTTGAGGTCATTCGCGGTTTTTACCATTAGCTTTTTTTTTATTTTAGAACAATTTTGGGATTTGACTGTCTTGGGATTGTTTGAGGATTTTTAGCTGTTACCCATTTTTAATTCCAGTAGCACAGGCATCCTGCCTCCCACAGGCAGGATGCCTGTCCTACTTTATATGCTTTAAATGCGTCTTTGCTTAAGCTAAAGCGCGATCGCGTCCCCTGTTAGAAGTATCAACATCTGGCTTTGGAGGGTTCTCTCGTAAACAAGATGCTGGTATCACTTGTCTGGGCAAAATTAATGGGGTAAGGATATCTGGTAAGTAAGAGGCTGGCACTACTATTTAAAAAATAAATAGCGGCCACCTATTAATAAGAGAAAAAGTCCATAAAGTTTTTTCATGGTTTCGCTACTGATATAGGGTTGATTGGCAAATAAAGCTCCAAATAAATTACCAATGAGTAACCCTAGGGCGATGATTGCGGCATCTTTGATACTAACATTACCGTTTTTATAATAGACAAGGGCGGCTAAAATGCCAATGGGTAAAATTTGCGCGGCGACGGATGTTCCGGTAGCGAATTTTTGATCCATTCCTAATAATAATACCATCGCGGGAACCATAATGGCTCCGCCGCCAATGCCGAACATTCCGCCCGCGATTCCCGCGACTAAACCGACGATTAAGAGTTGAATGATTATTGGTGACATGATGGGATTGACGATTGGGGATTAGGGATTAAAGAGCGCGATCGTATATATAGCAATTTTAAATGAGATGTAAATGTGGTACGGGCTCTGAGCCCGTCACAGGCAAGATGCCTGTGCCACAATTTTTACTTCTGAAAGGTCAACACTATAATATCCTGATTCGGTTTTAATCTTAACGCGAGCTGGTGTTGGGTTTCGCTCCGCTCTACCCAACCTACGACTCAATGTGTCACGGCTTAACTTTAATGAGAGTTGGTGTTGGGTTTCGCTCCGCTCTACCCAACCTACTACTTAATGAGAGTTAATAAGGATTTAGCAACATGATAAACTACTGGGACGGGTACTGCATTACCTAATTGTTTTTTGGCTATATCTTCTTTGGACGCGATCGTAAACCAATTGGGGAAACCTTGCAAGTTTGCCATGTCTGGAGCAGAAAGAGGTTTAAATTTATTTTTATGGTAAATTTCTGTCAGAAATCTCTGTTTATATTCTTCGGGATCTTTACATTCTTCTATAGAAATTTTAGCAATATAATCTTTAGTTCCTGTTGCTGTCAAAGTGGGGATAATATCTGAATGAGGTAAAAATACTCGATAAATACCATTAATACCACTGGACATTTTTGAGTTGACAAATTGATAACCTTGATTCTCTACATCACGAAGGATTGACTTTTCAATCAGCTTATCTAATTCTTTTGGGGTGAGATGGGGAATCAATTCAGCCAAGATTTCAAAGGATAAAGGGTTTCCATCTTTCTCTCCATATTTTTTCTTTCTCCGATTCTTAAGAATGGTATGGCAAATCATTTTTTCTCTGGTGGTGGTTTCGATAATATCCCAAGAATGAATGGTGGTATGTCCATTTCTGGTATCGCAAAAAACAAAAAAGTCGTTTAATTCATCGTCCTTTTGAAATCCGTTGCGCGATCGTGGTATTTTTTCGCCAAATAAAATACGAGAATCGATTTTTGCTTTGGGCAAATCGGGACAGATTTTAACATCAGAAATAAACTGATAAAGTTTGGGTTGAAGCTCTAAGGGTTCTGGAAATTGAAAGTCTTGATGATGGGGACAATCATTTCTAATACCGACAATAAAAACTCTTTCTCGATTTTGCGGGAGTCCAAAATCATAGGCATTAATAAGTTTGGCTTTGACAGAATAGCCTAATTTTTGCAGGTTATCAATAATAAAATCAAAACTCTCTCGATTAATTGGATCGACTAAACCTTTAACATTTTCAAAGATAAAAGCTTTGGGAGCATTGAGTTTAATCACTCTGAAAACATCAAACCAAAGCTTGCCTCTAGGATCGTCAAAGCCTTGGAGTTTACCCGCGACAGACCAAGCTTGACAAGGTACTCCACCTACAATAATATCCACTTCAAAGGATAATTTATCAATTTTTGTGATATCTCCTAAATAGATTTCATCATTCTGAGAAGGATTGACAAAATTTTTATCATAGACTTTAATTGAGTCTTTATTAATTTCGGAATAAGCGAGACATTTCCCGCCTAATTCTTGTAACGCGAGCCGAAATCCCCCAATTCCTGAGAATAAATCGACAAAGGTAAAATTAAAGACCTCAAAGGTATAACCAAAGGGTCTTAAAAAATTAAGTTGCACGGGTTTTACACCTTCTATAATACCTTTCATATTTGCCTCAACTAATCGCTCCTAGGTTTCGTGAAGACTTAAGATTTTAGTATATTATATAGTCATTTGTGTCGGTTTTGACAAGGACTGGATATGTTAAAAAATATGTCAAAGTTTCATCGGGAGAGAAAATCTGGTAAAATATAATGAGGAGAGCCTTCTCACTCATCCGACAGTGCTATGACTCAAGAAAACCCCCTAAATTTGGCAAAAAAAGGAGACGCGAGGGCGATCGCGTTTTTGATCAACCGTCAATTACAACCGAAAGGCATTATCGCGAAAGTTACTCTGGAAGATGGTTGTTTACAAATTATGTTGGAAGGGGCAAATGTTCCTCCTCAAGAAGTCTCTGTGAAATGGCTACAAAATGTCATAATAATTTTACAAATTAACAGGATTGAACAACTGATTGTTTATGGACGACAAACAGGTGTTAAAGTGCCCGCGTGGAGTGAAAAAGTTGATTTCCTCTCGGAAAATGATCCCGATCATAAAATCTATGAACTTTCATCAACGGGTTTCACTGGAGATAATAGTGTAAATGCCTCAAATTTAAAACTACGCGCTCAACAGGGCGATATTACTGCACTTACTTCCCTCTTAAGTCTTCTTTTTAACAAGAAAGGAATTCTTGTTACAGCCACGATAAATGATGGATTATTACAAGTGATGTTAGAATCGGAACAGATTCCTAATGAAGATAATTCTTTGCGAATCCTGCGCCGTGAATTAATTAATTTAAAGTCAGAAGTGATTCAATTGGTAAAAGTTTATGGTCAAAAAAATGGCACGGAGTTCCCCACTTGGCATCGAGAATTTGAATTAATTAATCCTTCGGTTTCTCATTTTATAGAAACCTCGACTATCGCCTCTGATTCTCCTGATTTTTCTTCGAATTTTGCTCCTCTGCCCACCCTGGAAAATTTTCATGAGGAGGCAAAGGTAATACAGAGGTTAAAACAAATTTTCGCTTATGTGTTTCCCCCTGAGTATAGTACATATTATAAAATATCGATAGGATTATTACCGATCGCGCTTTTTTTAGTAATTTTATCCATAATATTGTGGTCATTTATTTTATTTTTATCTTCTTTAATCCTAGGGGGAATTGCTGGTTTTTGTTATGGCAATTGTTCCGAGTATAAAGAAAAACAAAAAACTCAAAAAGAGTCAGAATTTTCCAGAAAAAAAGAAGAAAAAACCATTGTTGCGACAAAAAGTACCAATAACACTAAAGAAAAAAGACAAGAAAATAATCTCATTACCCAAGGATTATTAAACTATAACGAAAAAATAATATTTAGTCAGTCTGCCAGTTATCGAGGGGGAATAAAAGGTTATCCGAAAGACGCGGAAAAACCGGGACAGGCGTTTTTATTAGATACCGCGTTTGTTTTTTATGATGAAGAAATTAATTGGAAAATAGCATATAATTCTATTATTAATGTCAGGTTAGATTTTTTTAAAGTCACCTTGGGAAGAAATATTTTCCCCAGTGGAGAGATTGCCGAAAAACTTCAGAAAACTAAGAATATTCTGGTGATACTATATTGTGATAATGAAGATATGGAACGCATCGCAAAATTTCAAATTCATGGTGCATTTACGATGGCTGGAGAAGAGCTAAAAGCGACGGAATTTCTCAATTATTTTCGAGGATTTCAGGGAGAATTTTTTACGCATTCTACTGAGTTAAAAGACGCAAAATTGATGGTTAAATTAGAAAAATTAAAACAGCTTAAAGATAGTGGAATTATTACCGAATATGAATTTTTGACTAAAAAGCAAAAACTTTTAGACAAATTCTAATCCCCCAAAAATTGAAGGATTATGGTGCGTCAGAATCAATTTTTGGACGGTTAAAAATTAACACGGTTCTGACGAACCATAGTCTTATTATTTATCAGGAATACCCTGCTTTGGTGGGCGCGCTAAATTAGATTTTAAGGGGCTCAAAATTTGATTCATTAATCGTAATTGTTCCGCGGTTCCCATGCACAATAACATATCCCCTCCTACAATTAATGTATCCGCGGTTGGCCCTACTAATAAAGTACCATCAGGACGGCGAATCGCTAAAACAAGAGCTCCTGAATGTGATCGCAATTTGGCATCCCTTAAAGTTTGCCCACAATAGGGACAACTATCGCCATCAATCAGAAATTCTTCCATATAATAAGAGCGATCAGTTCCTGTCAAAATACCATCGACAAAATCCATCACTTGAGGGCGTAACGCGGCCGCGGCCATCCGTCGTCCTCCTGTAATATAAGGAGAGACAACGGCATCGGCTCCCGCCCGTTGTAATTTTTGTACCGCTTCCTCCGTAGTGGCGCGCGCGATCGTTCTTAAATTGGGGTTAAGAGTTTTCGCGGAAAGGACTACATAAAGGTTTTCCGCGTCCGAGGGTAACGCGGCTACAATACAAACAGCGCGTTGTAGACCTACCATTAAGAGAGTTTCATCGAGGGTGGCATCCCCTTCGATCGCGCTATAACCCAACTGAAGGGCCGCTTGGACGGATGTGAGACTAGAGTCCACAATGACAAAGGAAATACCCTCAGCCTGAAACTCCAAGGCCGTTTGACGCCCCATGCGCCCAAAGCCACATAAAATATAATGACTGACTAAAGTATCTATCACGCGTCGTTGTTGTCTAACTCGTCCTCCCTCTAAAAAATAACCTTGAATTAAGGCTTCTGTAAAGCGGTTTACGATAAAACCGATCGCGACTACCCCCATTAAAATCAAAGCCATCGTAAACAGACGTCCCCGCGTCCCTAGAGGGTGAATTTCACCAAACCCCACCGTCGCGAGGGTAAATACCGTCATGTAGGCGGAGTCCACCAGGGACCATTTTTCTACCCGCCAATACCAAAGAGTACCAATTAAGAAAATACCAATTAAGGCAAAGACGCCCCAAAACAATTCTTTTTCTAGTCGTTTATACTTAGCTTCTAGGGTTGAATACACAGACTTTTGTTTGCAGAAATTACTAATTAGTGATTTAATTGATTATAGAGAGGAGGAAATCAACTATGTCAACTGTTTTAGTTGTCGATGATGTGCCGAGCGAATTAGAATTAATGAGCCGTATTTTTGAAGATGCCGGAATGGTGGTGCTCCGCGCTTCTGACGGGGAAGACGCGATCGCGTGTATCCATGAAAATATTCCTGATATTGTCGTCTTAGATGTGGTTATGCCCCGTATGAATGGTTATGAAGTGATCCGCGAATTACGCGAGGACGAGAAAACTAAACACTTGCCCGTTGTCTTTTGTACCCAAAAAAATACAGAAATTGATAAATCCTGGGGTATGGATCTGGGAGCGGATGCCTATGTCAGTAAACCATTTGATCCACAACAACTGCTTAATATTGTCCAGCGTCTTTTATAATTAAGGAGCCGGAGAAATTCGCACAGGAAACATTTTTTTGAGCATCAGTCAGGGGCATATTCTCATATAATTATCCGAAAGGATAATGGTTACAGGCTAGAAAGAACTAGCAAGTTTATGACAAAAAACTCTATTTCGATTACCAAAGAAACCCACAAAAGCGCGACTCGGCAATTTCTCCTATTTTCTCAAGCCGAAAGTCTTTTTTCCCTTGAGTTAAACACGGTGCGGGAAGTGCTTTTTCTGACTGAACAAGGGATTTCTCCTGTTCCTAATACGTCATCTTTTTTGTTAGGATTAACTAACTTACGTGGGGAAATTCTCGCGGTGGCGGACTGGGGTCGTTTGATCGGCGTTGCTCCCGTTGATTTTCACTCTCACCACAGTCGGATCTTAATCATTGAAGCCCCCGATCCTCGTGATGTGAGATTACCATTAATGCGAATGGGATTAGGGGTTTCCCGTGTCGAGGGAGTTTTATCTGTTAATACTGATCGCATTGTTTCCGCGGTGGAAGTTCCCTCGGAACTAGCACCTTTTCTCAAAGGTTTATATAATTATGATGGACGTTTGCTGATGATCGTTGATGTCGAGGCGATCGCCCAGTCTGAACGATGGTAAAAAATTCATTACTTAAGAAACAATCACCCAATTTAGTCGGGATAATCATCTCAAAATTATGGAATTAAATTATTTTGTCCTCCCTGTGACTTATACCCTAGAATTTCCCGATATTCCTCTTAATTTAGTCGAGATCATCACCAATTTTATTATTTGTTTTTGTTACTTTTGTATCAGTTTTTTAATCACTTTGGGTATTTGGCGTAATCGCCAAAATGGGATTGATATTTTTGCCACGGTAACAGCCGGAATCTTTTTTACTTGTGCCTTAGGGCATAGCGGTCATGTATTAGAATACATGAAAGAGGAACATACAAATGCTTGGCAAAGTTTCTTTGATTTTCTCACAGTGTTTCCCGCGATCGGTTTCTTAAGTCTTTCTAATCGCTATGATTTTTTAGTCGGTTCTACCCAAATTATTAAATCCAAAAACGAGTTAAAAAAACGGTTTGAAGAACGCACAGAAGAACTGAAAAATGTCCTAGAAGAAATGGAAAAATCTCAACAATTACTGCGGACTGTTATTGATGCAACGCCAGACTTAATTTTTGTTAAAGATAGAGATTTTCGCTATATTTTAGCTAATGTCAGCTTTGCCCAAAATCTGGGCAAAACGCCAGAGCAGATGATGGGGAAAAATGACTTAGAAATTGGTTTTTCGGAAGAATTGGTTTTTGGGAATTCCGCGAAAAATATTCGGGGTTATCGGTTTGATGATATCGCGGTATTAAATGGTAAAACCATCCATAATCCTAATGATATTGCCATTTTCCTAGATGGTTATCGCCATGTATTTGATACGCAAAAATTACCGATAAAAGACAAAGAAGGTAATATTTTTGGAGTAGTAGGTTGGTCACGCGATATTACCGAGCGCCAAGGGGCCCAAGAACTCTTAGCAAGTGAGCGTCAGCGTTTCTTTAATTTACTGGATTGTTTGCCCGCGTTTATTTATTTACAAGCCGCGGATTATTCTATTCGTTTTGCTAACCGCACCTTTCGCGAAACCTTTGGGGAAGGAAAAGGTCATTTTTGTTATGAAATGATTCGGCATAATGATGAACCTTGTGAAGGTTGTCCTACTATTGAAGTTTTCCAAACCAAACAACCCAAAACTTGGGAATGGCAAGATGACAACCGCGATCGCGTTTATCAAATTTATGATTATCCCTTTTATGATATTGATGGCTCAATGTTAGTCATGGAAATGGGGATAGATATTAGCGATCGTAAACAAGCAGAATCCGCCTTAAAAGAAAGTGAACAACGCTATCAAACTTTGGCAAAAGCCGCGCCTGTTTGCATCTTCCAATCTGATGTGAATGGTAAAACCATCTATCTTAATGAACGCTGGTACGATATCACAGGAATTACCCCAGAACAAGGAATGGGAGATGGTTGGACACAAGCATTACATCCTGATGATAAAGAACGAGTTTATGCCGAATGGAATGAGGCGGCAAAAAAACAAAAAATGTTCCAATCAGAGTATCGTTTTATTCGTCCTGATGGCAAAATAACTTGGACTTTAGGACAAGCCCTTCCCGAAATTGATAGTGATGGTAATGTCAAAGGTTATGTGGGGACATTAACCGATATTACACAACGGAAAAAAGGAGATGAAGAACGCGATCGCTTCTTTAGCCTTTCCGTGGATCTTCTCTGTATTTTAGATTTCCGAGGAACCTTTAAACGTCTGAATCCTACTTGGGAAGAAGTTTTTGGATTTGTGCCAGAAGAACTTGTCGATCATAATCTGGTTGAATTTACCCATCCTGACGATCGAGAATCAACCCAAAAAGAACTGCAAAAACTTTATTCAGGGGGTGAAACCTTTGGCTTTGAAAATCGTTGTCATGGCAAAGATGGTAATTATAAATGGTTATGGTGGAAAGCGCGACCTCTTCCCTCGGAAGGATTAATTTATGCAGTAGCTCGTGATATCACCAATGAGAAGAAAAATCGCGAACGTCTGAGTCGTATTAGTCAAGCCGTTGAAAGTGCCTCCGATGGCATTATCATTACTAACCCTCAAGTGGTTGATATCTATCACAATAAAGCCTTTTTTGACATGGTAAATTATACCGTTGAAGAACTCAATGCCGCGGGTGGGCCTCCCGCCGCGTTTGCCGATAGAAAAGTGGGTAATTCTGTAATTGAAGCCTTGAAAAACGGTCTATCTTGGAGTGAAGAAGTGGAGTTACGCTCTAAAGATAATCGCATTGTCCCGACATTTATGCGAGGGGATATTATTCGCAGTGAAGATGGGGAAATGTTGGGCATGATGGGAACTTTTACGGATATTACCGAACGCAAACAAGCCCAAGAAAAAATGCAACAACTCGCCCAGGAACAAGAGCGACTTTTGCAAGAGTTAAAGACTCGACAAACGGCTCTGGATGAAGCCGCGATCGTCAGTGAAACCGACCTCCAAGGAAATATTACCTTTGTTAATGACAAATTCTGTCAAATTTCCGGCTACAGCTATCAAGAACTCCAGGGCAAAAACCATCGTATTGTTAATTCTGGCTATCACCCCAAAACCTTTTTCCAAGAGATGTGGGAGATGATTACACGCGGTGACATCTGGCAAGGCGAAATCAAAAACAAATGTAAAAAGGGTTCTTTTTATTGGGTAACATCTACCATTGCTCCGATATTTGATACCGAAGGAAATATTATCAAATATATCGCGATTCGCTTTGATATTACGGAACGTAAAGAAATAGAAGAAAGGTTAGAAAAAGTCGCAGCGGAACGTCAAGCAGAAGCCGACTCTCTCACCCAACAAGTGCTCAAACTTTTAAATGAAATTAAAGGCGCGGCTAAAGGCGATCTAACCGTCAGAGCCGAAGTATCGAATGATATTCTGGGTGCTGTTGCCGACTCTTTTAACTTCTTAGTTAGCTCTTTGCGTAAAGTTGTCAATGGCATTCAAGACTTAGCAACTCAGGTAACAAGTGCAACTACTCAATCCGTCGCGAATACGAAAGAATTAACAGAAAAAGCACAAGTTCAAGCCTCTAAAATTGGGAATATGTTGCGAGAAATAGAGCGTATTGTTAATTCAATTCGAGATGTGAGAGATGTCTCTCAACGGGCGGAAAAAGTGGCAGATCAAGCATCAAAAACCGCCGAAGTCGGTGGAGTCGCGGTCGATCGCGCGGTTGAGGGAATTAATGAATTAAGACAAACGATCGCGTCGACGGCTAAGATGATGAAACGCTTAGGAGAGTCTTCTCAACAAATTGGTAAAATTGTCACATCTATTTCTCAAATTGCCTCCCAAACTAACTTATTAGCGCTGAATGCTACGATTGAAGCCGCCAGGGCGGGAGAACAAGGATTAGGGTTTGCCGTCGTCGCAGAAGAAGTGCGAAAATTAGCAGAAAGATCGGCATCTGCGACGGAAGAAATCTCGGAAATAGTGGGAACAATTCAAGAAGAAATTAGTCGGGTAATGACAGCAATGGAATCAGGAACCCAAGAAGTAATAGAAGGCACAAAATTAGCCAGTGAAGCAAAAACGCATCTCATTGCTATTATTGAAGTGAGTCGAGAAATGAATGGTTTAGTGCAGAATATTACGCGTGCGACGGCAAAACAAACGGTTTCCGCGGAGGAAATTTCTAATAGTATGCAGCAAGTGAATGAGATTGCGACAAACACTGCACAAAAAGGGATGGATGTACAATCTTCTCTTGATCTGCTCGCGGGTGCTGTTAGCAAGTTACAAAAATCTGTCGCGAATTTTCGTAGTTGAATTGGGTAATAGGTAATGGGTAATGGGTAATGGGGAATTGGTAATGGGTAACTATTAATTATCTATTGTTAATAGTTAACCTTCTTCGGACTTCCTTCTTCGGACTTCCTTCTTGCCTTTTCCTTTGTGCCTCTGTGCCTTTGTGGTTCATTCTTTCTTCCTTCTTCGGACTTCTTTCTTCGGACTTCCCTCTTCCTTCTTCCTTCTTCCCTCTTCCTTCTTCCTTCTTAATATGAATAATGATGAATTACAAGAATTAATCAGTGCGTTTATCGCAGAAACACAAGAGTGTTTACAGTCAATGGAAACTCATTTATTATCACTGGAAAAAATAGGAATAACACAGAGAAAAGACGCGGTAAAAGAAATGTTTAGAGCGGCACATTCTATTAAAGGTTCCGCTTCTATGTTAGGGTTTCCTACTTTATCTAATGCGGCTCATCAATTAGAAGATAGTTTTGCTATATTACGCGATCGTGCCGACTTATCAACCCTTAATTCGATGACTATTACCTTATTATTACAAGGCGTTGATCATCTTAGACATCTTACTCAAGAATCAATTAATCATAAAAATGATGAAAATCAGGAAATTTATTTTAATGAATTAGACGCGATTACAGAAATCAAATATAATTTAGAAAGTGAGTACGGAAAACCAACCCCACCAATGGTTTCACCTGTTAATCAGTCCGTAGCACCAGAAACTTTACAAATTATATTTAAAAATGATTTAATGCCTGTTTTTAATAGTTTAGAAACAGAACTTTCCCAAGTAACAGAAAGCGAATTATCTAAGACTTTAAATACCCTAAATGAAATTTATTATCAATTGTCAGGTGTCGCGGGAATGTTACAATTAACAGAGTTTGCCCAAATTACCGAAGGGTTAAGAACTCTCATTGATACCCCTAATTTAACCGTGGAAAAATTACAATCAAGGGGATGGGCGATCGCGCAAAATTTACAAACAGCCCGTCAACAAATTTTAACGGGAGAAGTCATTAATATTCCCACCTGTGAATTACCCTCTCCCTTCTTAGGCGAAAACCAAACAAATCTCGTCGAAATTATCCCTCACGAAAATCCTGATTATGCCCACGAAGAACCCTTAATTAAGGAAAAAGAAACATTAATACAGGAAACAAAAACCGTAGTACGTCCTACTATTCGCATTGATTTAGAACGACTCACCGAATTAGTAAATTTAGTGGGAGAATTAGTGATTAATCGCACTAATTTAGAATTACAAGAAACCGAATTAAGAAGTGAAGTCAGACGCATTCGCCGCAGTATTATTGACTTAAATCAATTTGGGGGACAATTACGAGAAGAATACGATCGCTTAAGTACAAATGACAGTAAAAAAGTAATCAGGGAAAAGGTTTCCTATCTTCCCTCATCTATAACGAATCATAAAACGTCCTTTGATGCCTTAGAAATGGATGAATATACCGAATTTCATACAACAGCCCAAGAAGTCATTGAAACAACAGAAGCGATCGCGCATTCTGCCAATAAATTAGAAAACCTCGCGCTTAAATTTGAACGGAGTACGGATCAACTCAGACGCATTACCGAACAATTAAGAAGTCGCGTCATGCAATTACGAGTCGTGCGATTTAGTCGAGCCGTCGATCATTTGCCGCGTGCTCTTCGAGAAATGTGTATTACCCATAATAAAGAAGTGAATTTATTATTACTAGGAAGAGAAACAAAAATAGATGAAAGTTTATTAGACGCGTTACGAGATCCTCTGGTTCATCTCCTGAGAAATGCCTTCGATCATGGTATAGAACTCCCAGAAGTCCGTCGTTTAGTCGGCAAACCTTCCAGTGGTCAAATTGAAATAGAAGCCCGTCATCAAGGGGGTCAAACAATTATTACAGTTAGCGATGATGGGCGAGGAATTGATCCCGAAATAATCCGTAAAAAAGCCATAGAAAAAGAATTTGTTACGGAAGAACAAGCTCAAGAACTTTCTATTTCTGATCTCTATGAATTTTTATTTTTACCCGGTTTTAGTACCGTGTTAGAAGTCAGTAATTTATCGGGGCGAGGAGTGGGATTAGATGTGGTTCGCACTAATCTTCGCGCTGTTCGTGGTATCATTAAAGTTGATTCACGCCCCGGAAAAGGCACAAGTTTTATTATTAAATTACCTTTAATGTTATCCATTGCCGATGCGTTAATGGTAAGAACTGATCATAATACTGTGGCAATTCCCCTCGATTCAGTAGAGGAAATTCTGCATATAGAAAGCAATCAAATTCAGATGGCTGCGACTCAGGCGATGTTATGGTGGCGTGATGAATTTATCCGTTTAGTACGTCTACAAGATTTATTAAAATATGCTATTCTCCATGCTGACGGCCCTTCACCCGATCCCCTGAATCAAGATCATATTCCTGTTGTGGTATTAGCTTCTAGTGAAGGAGTTGTTGCCGTTGCTGTAGAAAGATTAATTGGACAACAAGAAATTGTGGTGAAACCTCTACCTCCACCATTATCGAAACCTCCGGGAATTTTAGGTAGTACAATATTAGGAGAAGGTCGAGTTATTACAATTATTGATGTCGATGATTTAATTAGTCAATTTCAAAGTAATGGCACAGAAATTTCGATGTCGAATCAGTCGGCTGTTGTCCCTACTACTTCCATAAAAGCACCTCAAATTTTAGTTGTTGATGATTCTTATACGATTCGTCAATTGTTAAAATTAACTTTGACGCGATCGCGTTATCGAGTGGTATTAGCGAAAGATGGTTTAGATGCCTTAGAAAAATTAAAAAAGGGATTAGATTGTCATTTAATCCTTGCGGATATTGAGATGCCAAGAATGGATGGATTTGAATTATTAAAAGCTATAAAATCGACTCCGAGTTTAGCGGAAATTCCTGTTGCTATGTTAACATCTCGTAGTGGTGCAAAACATCGAAAAACCGCACTAGAATTAGGAGCTATTCAGTATTTGACCAAACCCTATACGGAGGCTAATTTATTAGAAATAATTAGTCAAATTATCAAAGTTACAGATGGATAAAAAACCGTGTTTTTCTTGCATAACTATTCATAAAAATGAAAAATAAGCATGGAAAAAAACTATGTCTTTGAGTCAATCTCAGTCCCCATCCCAGTACCTAATCCCCAGTCCCCAGTCCCCAATCCCCAATCCCCATCACTATGATAAATCCCAATTATAATCGCCGTTTTCGTAGCAAGAAAGAACTCACAATAAGAACACAAAGTCGAAAATTATTAGCCTTTGAAATGGGAAGGGAAAAATATGCAATTCCCATTGAAAGAGTACAGCGAGTCATTCCAGAATTTATGCCCTATGGTGTCTTGAGTACAGGACAAAGTTTAGTCAGACATCAAGAGGAAACGATCGCGGTTATTGATTTATCTAAACTCTTTGTGAGTAGTAATACAGAAGTGGATAGAAACTATTTAATTATTTGTTATGGAAAGGAAAAGGAATTATTAGGGATTCCCCTGCCTGAGATGCCCAAAATATTAGAAATTGGTGAAGATAAATTTGGGGAAATTCCCGAAAGTTATCGACAAAATTTAGATCATGCTATAGAAAAATTAATTCATTCTCCTGATGGAGTTGAGTTTTTTTATCTCAATTTGGATAAAATTTAATGTAGGGGCATGGCAGTCAAAAAATAAGATATCGCGTTTCTCAACTTTAGCCCTGTGGAGCCAAGAAAAATTCCCAAGGACAAAATTGTAACTGTCGCGTTAACCTTGTAGGGACTTATATCGTGAACCCTCAGGCATAATCGCACCTTCGAGGAAAGCACTACTCAGTTCATAATCGCTCACTTTAGCATTTTTGAGATTGGCACCAGTTAGGTAAGCACCCTCCAAATTAGCACCACTCAAACTAGCATCCTTCAAATTAGCACCACTCAAGTTAGCATGACTCAAATCTGCACAAATCAAATTAGCATGACTCATGTTGGCACTACTAAGATTAGCCTGAGTCAAGCGAGCAAAACCCAGTTTTGCATGACTCAAATCTGCACCACTAAGTTGAGTCTGACTGAGATTAGCATTATCTAAATTGGCATAGCTCAAATTAGCATTACTCAAGTCGCTTTCCATCAAATTGGCTTTACTGAGATTAGCATGGGAGAGATTAATATCTACTAACTCTGCACCAGGAGCATCCAAACCTTTCAAAGAAACACCATCCTCATTCAAATCTTGCAGGGCCAAAATTCTGGCATAACTAACTTTAACATTGTGTGCTGCATCAACTATACTCCAAGCTTGGTAGTGAAATTGCTTTCGGCGATCGGGAGTTTCCTTAATGAATAGAACTAGCGCCACCACCAAACTGATAGTATCAGCAGCACCCAAAACCTCTGCTAGTAAAGAGTTGTCATCAACAATTACAAGAACTACCGTAAAAATAACTGCCGAACCTACCGCGACTAACCATACTGGTGCTATCCAGAAAGCGTCAATAAGTTTCCGGGGAATTGGTTTGAGGACTTCACTTAATGGCTGTTCTGATATTTTGGTCTGAAATTGCTGATAATTAACGGTAAAATTATTGATAATGTCTTTGAAAACTTTACCATCTAACTGAACCGATATAAGAGCTTTTTTCTCTGGCTCTGCTGTGGGCTGAAATAGCTGAGATTCTTTTGGGGTTTCGGCTGTTAATGTTGAAGGTTTTGCTAAAGTTGCAGTTTTTTGTTCAGCTTGGACAGGTTTTGATACAATAGCAGGTTTCTCAGCTTGGACAACTTGAGGTGAAGATTCTTCCCCTGCACCTTTTAACATCAAGGTTGAAATTGCTCTATAAGCATCTAGCCAAGCTTTTTTGACTTCAGGAGTCCAATCTTCAAGGAGATACTGCTCAAACGTCATTAGCAGTGCTTCTCCCACTGGTTTATAATATTTGGGAATAGCTCCATAACTAATGTGTCTAGCTCCTAGAGCCTTAAGAACTGGACTTAAAGCCTCTGGGTTGCGGAGATTTTCTACTACTAAAACAAGAGAATTTAAGAGTTTTTTCTCTTGGTTTTTCAGATCTGTTTTAGTAAACAGTGGTTTCACTTCTGGGTAAGCTTGAAAAAGATTCTCGTAGAAGCTGGCGGCAAATTCATTAGCACGAGGTTTGACTTTCTCAAAACTGCTTTCTAGTAACTCTACAGGTAACTCTGAAGATGCTTCTTCTGGTATTTCTGTTAATATTGGCTCGGCTGATTCTACTTGTGGAATTTCCTCTAGTTTTGGCTCCATAGGTTTTGTAATTGTTTGTGCTGCTTGTTGTTCTGAATTTTCTGTGCTCTCTGATTTATTTGTTGTTGGTGCATGATCTACACCTGCACCTTTTAACATCAACGAAGTAATTGCTTTATAAGCATCTAGCCAAGCTTTTTTGACTTCAGGAGTCCAATCTTCAAGGAGATACTGCTCAAATGTTAACAGCAAAGCTTCCCCCACAGGCCCATAATATTTAGGAATAGCTCCATAGCCGACGTGTCTACCTCCTAGAGCATTAAGAACTGGTCCTAAAGCCTCTGGGTTGCGGAGATTTTCTACTACCAAAACCAGGGAATTTAACAGCTTTTTCTCTTGATTTCCCATATCAGTATGGGCAAATAGCGGTTTCACCTCTGGGTGAGCTTTAAAAAGATTCTCGTAGAAGCTGGCGGCAAATTCATTAGCGCGAGGTTTAACTTTATCGAAACTTTGCTCTAAAAGTTCAACATTTAAAGACATAAATTTTCCTGATTAGTTGGCTAGAATTATATCAGAGTAAGCAAAAGACCAAACTGGATACATTTTGAAAAACTCTTCAAAGGAGATTTTCAAATCTTGATTTTCATCATATTTTTTCATGTATTCATCAACTTCATTAGAAGGTAATCCCCACTCTAACAATAGGGTCTTTAGCTCAAATTCATCAATGTAACCACTCCGATCAATATCTATTTGCTCGAAAATCAATTTGCACTTTTCTTCATTGCTAATGTTTTTTCCCTTGGTTAAACATTCCAACTTCAGGTTTTCTTTTTGTAGTCGTTGTTTCACGCCCTTAATTTGCCAGATTTTTTTATAAAATTCATCGAAAGTAAATTCATTACAATCTGTATTTCGAGCAATAAATGTATTGATAAAAGAATCTGGAACTTGCCACTCGTACCAAAGAGTTCTCAATTCGACTTGATCTAAAGTTCCAGTTTTATCTGTATCCAATTGAGCAAAAACTGCTGCTGCGATTGTTTGATCGTCAACTTCATCAGAATTGATTGACAAATTATTACTTATCCATAATTCTCTCGCATCTTCATCAATTAATGTTTGTCTTTGACTTTCTTTTGTCCAACTTATCCATTCTGCTGCTGTCGGATTCATGATTAACTTGTACAAAGCATTATATCCAAGGAGAAAAAGGATAAAAAATAAGTTGCCAGAAGCACCTAATACAGAAGGTAATATCAACACACCAGCCGCGAGAATCGAAGCAGAATAAAGATTATCTTTGAACAGTCCAAAAACAGTAAACACAAAGTAGAAGACTCGACACCAAACGTATGTACTTAGAACTAAAAATGTATTGATCAACCAAAAATTTGAATCCGGTTCTAAGAGCAGATGAATGGCACTATAAAGATGTAAGCTGACAAAGAATAGATACCCTGGAATCATTGCACTCTTGGAGCCAAAAACAATCGGTGTTTGGTAAAAGGATGAGGTGACGTGACCGATGATGGCTGATAGTGCCATGATCGTCGCGGGTATTTCTGGATTACTACTAAAAAATGCAATTACACCAAAAACAACCTCTATACTTCCAGAAATTACGTGAGTTCTGATTGATAATTTCCTCTTGGGTAGCATGAGAAATTTTGGGTGTGGCGGGTTCGTGTAATGGTAGTACAAAACATAAAAATTACTGAGAATTGATGCGCCACAAAGAATTAGTTTTTGATAATATTCTGTTTCCTCTCCTGTAAAAGTTGTACTAAAATAAAAGCAAGCTATGGCATAAATACTGACAGGCAACAGTAGCAATAAGTTTTTGAAATATACTGGCATATCTAGTCTCCTTTTTCCTTCTTGATGATTGTTTTGTACTACTTGTCTAATGGTGATAGTTGATTGAAATCGATGGGATTTTCCCCAAAAAATTACAAACTAAATTTTTCCAATTCTTGCCACAGGGTAGCCATAAAGCCCTCTGCATCCTTGATGCCCATTTCTCCTAAAGCTTTCCACTCCTCAGTAGTGTAATCTAAATCGAGTCCCATCACGTCTTGCGTCCAATAAGGCAATTTAGATGGGTTTTCCATTAGATCACAGGTGAGCCTTAAGATTTCTGTTCCGCTCATATTTTTTCTAACCTTTGTTGCCAAACAAAAAGCCAGTAATTTAGCTAAATTGCTTTGCGGCGGAATAGATATCAGGAAAGCCATATTTTGCGCCAGAGCTAATTTGTCTAATTTCATTGTGATATTTTTCCTAATTTACAAACACTTGAACAATAGCACCGATTAACACTAGCTGAAAAGACAATAACAGATAGTAAATTAACCCTCTTTCATCAAAGTGGGAATCACAAAAATAATTCCCTAATTTTAAAATAAAATCCAGCTATCCTAAAGGTTTCAGATTTTCCTCTGTGTATATTTTTGAAAGCGGGTTAAGGATAGTTTAGCCCAATTCATCCAGCTTCATATCGTCAATATAAAGCAAGAAGAAACCACCAAACACTAATATTAATGCCCCTAAAAATGGTTGCATCGGAATTTTGATGAAAAAACCGGCCATACCGCACCAGCATAAAATGATGGCGATGAGAGTGTAGATAGTAGACAAGTTGGGATACTTAGTTTTGAAGACATGAAATACTTTCTCCCTAAAATTCATATCCTCAAAAGTTTTTTCTGAAGGAGTTTTCCTCCCAAATAGCAATTCCTTCAAAGATAGATCATCTAAGAGAAGCATTATCAGGCCAATGGCTAATAAACTAAGATAGCGCAGAAGACCTGCTAGAGAAAATTCAGGGGCGGGTGCTGCTAACACATTTACTCCATCAGCCCATGCTGCGAATATACTGGCAGAGCCAGTCCAGATAGCAATGATGTTGAAAAACACGTAGAAAATGTGAAAATTGGGATATTTTTCCTTGAGGGTATCGAAAAACCTCTGTCGCCAACTGGAAGGATGAGAATGACTTTTTTGCAAATCTTTAATGGCGGATTGAATGGGTTTTTGCGGTTGGATCTTAGATTCTTTCATGATCTTGAATCTGTTCAGGTAGATTTCAGGCGAAATTAGAGTTCGTGTCTCAAATGATTCACATACCATAGTTAAGACGTATTTTGGCTAGAAATTTTCTTTTCTATAGCCAAATCCGTATTTTGTACAGAGACTTTTCAACTGTGTTGATAGTCCGGGGGGCCCACAGAAAAATACGTCAACTTTATGGGGGGCGTGTTGTTTTTCTAAGTCACGGAAAATATGATCCCAGTCGGGACGACCAGTTTTTGTTCGACTTTTTAAGCCTGTGATTAAATCAACCTTTGTTTGGGAGTGCATCAAATCCATTGCCACAAACAAGGTGCTAGACTTCATATCTGACTTTTGCTGTGCGCCTGTGAGATATAAGTTTAGATCAAAGAGTTTGTTAGTATCTTCGCTTTCGATTTGTGATAAGAGTTCAACAAACCATTCAAAGGCTTTTTGTTCTCGATTTAGCCAGTAAAAATGTACCTTTTTCAAATTTATATCAGAAGTATGATGTTGATGGCGGTACAAAATACTTTTCAGGATAGAAGCAAAGGGAGTCACACCAATACCAGCAGCGATTAACACAGCATATTGAGATTCAAAAATATCTGTACTTGGTGTACCATAGGGACCATCTAAATAAACCGGAACTCCTTGTTCAGCTTGAGAGCTACCTGAACGTATCCATTCTTCCCGCTCTTCTCGAAAAAGTTGATATAACTTACCAGTCCAACTACCTGCTGCGCGTATATGTAAAGATAAAATATCTGCTGTTTCCGGGGCACTACTAATTGTAAATGGATGCCATTCAAATTTGGAAATCCTCGGACATTTCATAAATAAATAATCCCCTGGTTGATAGTTGAAAGATGCTGGACGTTGAACTTCTAAACCTAAAACTTTAGAAGGAAGTAAAGAGGCATTAACTACAAAGGTTGCTTCTTTTGTTGTGCGCCATCGGATCACTAATTCGATCGCGAATCCCAGCACAGGGAATAACACCCACTGCCAAAAAACAGGGCCGTGAATTAATGCCAGAATAAACCACAAACCGTAGCCCATGTGAGCTAGATAGAAAAGCGCAAATTGCCCTCCTTTGCGGATAGGATCTTGCGCCGTCACCCACATAATTGCGAAAACTAGCAGTAATAAAAATCCCGATAAACCAGCTTTTGTCTCAAAAAGACTCTGGGCAAAGGGAACTGGTAATGTGGTGTAATTGAGGAAATGTGCCAGGGTATGCACAATTGCCAACGCAAACATGACTTGACCTACCAGTTTGTGAAACTCGATACTTTCATCTATGGGTAAATAGTTGTTAAGGCTACTTTTGCGAAGCCAAGTCATAAAATGTCGCATCATGGGGATGAGAATCAGCGCCCCATTGAAGTTAAGCGTTGCACCACAACCTCTGGCAATTTGAACATATACATTTGCCCCTAAATCTGCATATCGATCAACTGCGCCGAAGAAAAGAAATATATTAACAGCAACATAGAGGGATAAAAAAGCAATTTTGACCCAATTATTTTCAATATAGTGCTTGATGTAAGCCTTTTTTGTCCGCTTTTTTTCTGGAGAAGCAGATGTTTGAGAGTTTTGTTTGTGCGGTCTGAGCCAGCTAACAGGGCTAACTGTCATGGCTTCAATTAAATCAGGAAATTTGCTTATTAGACCTTTAAATTCTGCAAAGGAAATTTTTCCACTGTTATCACTGTCAGCTTCTAAAAACAATATATCGACTAAATCATTAATTTGTTCTGGCTTAAAATTGAGATTATTTTCATTGAGACTGGCAGTAATCAAATGAGCAATTTCTGCTTTTTCGATGCAATCATCTTCGTTAATATCATGCAATTGATAAGCAAATTTTAGTTTTTCTTCTGTAGTAGCAAAAACAAGATTTTCTACATGATTTAAAAATTCCTCTATTTGGATAGTGCCACTTTTATCCGTATCGAATATTGCAAAAAGTCGGTCAGCAAAATATTCGTCTTTCAGTCCTAAAGCTTTCTGAAATTCTTTATGATCAACCTGTTTGTCTTCTCCAGCAATCTTGGTAAAGACTTGTCGCAATTCTTTTAAAGTTTGTCTTGGTGTTTCCATTTTTTAGTGATATTACTACAAAACTAGGTTAGTTAAATAATTTGCGGAGGAATGTTAAAATTTTGTATCTTTTAATTTTCTCAGATTTATTAGGTTTATCCTTCGCTCTATTGACATAATGTACGTTTCTTCATTGCTAAAGAGATGTTGGGAGAACTATTGTTACTTTCCACTGTGAAGTTGTCATGTTAACTTCTAAATTGGCAGCATAATACAACACATTCGCAAAGTCAAATGCCTTATAATTATGACAGTTATAACTTTTAGGCATACCAAAGACCAACATGGAATTACGGCATCTTAAATATTTCGTGGCGGTGGCAGAAGAACTCAGTTTTACTCGTGCTGCTGTCGATTTGTATATTTCACAACCTGCGTTAAGCCGTCAAATCAAAAACCTCGAAGATGAACTGAGGGTTGTACTCTTTCTTCGACACTCAGATGGATTGAAACTGACAGAAGCAGGAACAATTTTTCTCGAACAAGCCAAAGATATTTTGGCGCGTAGTGATGTCGCGGTGCAAACTATCAAGGCTTATTCCATCAATACACATGAGCCTTTACTTATTGGCTATATCCCAACAATCCTCGAAAGTTTTCTCGGTGAAACCTTACATAAATTTAGTCTTGCCTATCCTCAAGTTCCCATTCGTTTCCATGAAATGCCGCCTAGTGAACAAGTTAATGCCCTGCGAAATCGTAAAATTGACATTGCCTTTATGGGCAATCCACCCGATGAGTTAGAACAAGAGTTTACAGTTAAATGTGTTAAGCAAGTGCCTATTGATGCTCTGTTACCAGATTCGCATCCATTGGCACATCAGTCATCGATCGATCTCAGAGAAGTTGCTTGTGAAAAATTTATCGGGATGTCTGAAGAAACTTTTCCTGGCCGCAATGATCGTATCAGGGATGTTTGCTACTGTGCTGGCTTCACGCCAAATCTGCTCCTGTTTGCCGATAGCCATGCTTCAATGATTGCTCTCGTTGCCACAGGGCAAGGGGTTGCAGTCATGCCCAAGGAGGCAGAAGCACTGCCTCATCCCAAAGTTGTGTTTATGCCGCTTCACTATCCCATATATTACGCCCGATCAACGGCAGTGTGGAGGAAAGAAACACCTACTCAATCTTTGGATAAATTTCTCAAAATTTTATTTGAGGATATGGAATGGTTGAGTCAGAAAATCACTTAGGTAATTGGGAAAAGTATCAGTGCGAACCCAACATTATTGCCTGTTATTTTTCAGTCCATAAAAGAGATATTCTTTTCACCATTCCAGAAGTTTCTATTTTTTCAATTTACTCAAATCAATTTGCTGTCAACTCTTGGGTTAGTACATCAAAAAAAGGTAAAATGGGCTCAAACCTTTAGCGGCGAGACTGTTGAGGCCTCTACTGAAGCCGGGAGACGACGAAAAGAATTAACCGAGATCATGCCTGGAAGAAGCATCGTCCCCAACCGGAAAATGAAGTGATCACAAGTTTCAGGTATGGGGGCAATCACGGGGGGCAACCACGGGGGGGCAACCACGGGGGGCAACCACGGGGGGCAACCACGCTTACAAGGGTAGGTTTTTCGGGTAGAAAAATCCTCAATTCCAGACTGGGTAAATATTTGGGCGATTCGCTTCCCCATGAGGCCAAACGGTTACGACATCAGGGTTTTAGAAAAAAACCTACCCTTGTGAGCCCGTGGTTGCCCCCCCGTGGTTGCCCTATATAGCCCGATCGCGCCCTGATATTCTGCATTTACCTATTCACACCCAGGATTAAAATTTGTCTAATAGACATCTCCAACAACTATTGTGGCGCAGGCTAAACCGGCCAGAGACCTTATTTTTCAGAGATTTCTAATGGGAAAAGGAATAGTAGGTTGGGTTGAATCTTACCGAAAATCTCTCAAAAAGAAAGAAAAAGATCAACCCAACCTACCCCTACCCGCGATCGTGACTCCATTTATCAAAGAAATAGTTGATCAGAAAACTGACCTTTAATGAAATCGGAAGCAGAGATTTGAGAGAGTTTCCATCCCCCCAGATTCGCTAATAGTTCACCCGTTCCCGTAATTTTAATCAGAACTCCACTAACTCCTTGAGAGACAGTCAATTGGTCAAAAGTCAAGTCTTTATTTAAGACAATTTTATCTTCACCGGGCTTAAAATCAAGGATCAAATCCGTACCATGTTGAGGGGTTAAGACAAACTGATCATTACCCTCCCCACCTAATAACGTATCATTCCCCTGATCACCGAGTAAAATATCATTGCCACTTCCACCAAAAAGCACATCATCATCTTTCCCACCAAAAATGGTATCATCCCCGGCTTCCCCATCCACAATATCCTGACCTTCATTAGCAAAAATCAGATCATTCCCTTCACCCCCATGAATACAATCTTGTTTATTTTGGGAATCAAGGACCGTACCCACTTGTTTATTATCTCCATAGATGGTGTCATTCCCGTCACCCCCACAGATATTATCATTGCCATCATCACCAAAGAGAAGATCCTCTCCTGCGTTTCCTTGAATAACATCATCACCTTTTCCACCTCGGGCAATATCATTGCCTTCACCACCCACGAGGAAATCATTAGCCTCATTCCCATTTAACAAGTCATTTCCTATTCCACCAAAGAGGAAATCTTGACCTTCTGCATCTAAACCCGTCCCCAAACCGGAGGGATCTTCCACTCCACCATAGAGAGTATCATCTCCACTATCACCGACAAGAGTATCTGACCCCATTTCACCCCAAAGAAGGTCATTATCTTTCCCACCATGAGCAAAATCATTCCCTTTCCCTGTGTAAATGGTGTCATCCCCTTCACTGGAGTTAATCACATCATCATCATCTTCACCAAAAATTAAGTCTTTTTGACCCTTTCCACCAGTGGGGCTACTACTTCCATCATCACCGATCAGCGTATCCTTCCCTCGGTTTCCATAAAGGGTATCAGAACCCTCATTCCCAAAGACTAAATCATCCCCTTTTCCAGCATAGAGGCGGTCGTCTTGTCCACCCCCAATGAGGGTATCATTCTCTTGATTGCCATAGAGGACATCATTTCCTTCATCGCCAAAGAGAAGATCATGACCATCAGCCCGTTGGGATTGGGTATTATTTTGATGGGTCAAAGTGTCATCACGGAATCCCCCAAAAAGGGTGTCATTTCCGGTATTTCCAATGAGAGTATCAGCGCCTAATTCACCCCAGACAATATCATCATCTTTACCACCATAGACGATATCATCGTTTTTACCACCATAGACGGTATCCTTACCACCATTGCCATTGAGGATATCATTCCCAGCATTACCAAATATCTCATCTCCCAGACCATCGCCTAATAGACTACTATCTGTCTTTAAATCCCCAATGATAGTATTAATTCCGTCATTGCCATACAGAAAATTGACATGGAGATCCCCAGCAATCCATTGAGGTTGGGTTCCATTACCACCATCAATGGTATCACGATGTTCTGGTTCTGTACTGGTGAGCACCTCTACACCCGCAGGGGGGCGGGTAAATTGAATCGGTGGCGGTTCAACTGGGACTTTAAAAGAAAAGGGTGGGGGTTCGGGAATATCTTGACAGGGACAGGGCTGAACATTAAACGGTAAGGGTTGTAACTGAATAGTATCTACCGTTGTACTCGTAGTATTCACCGTCGGTGTTACCGTTGGTGTTACTGTCGGTGTCACCGTTGGCGTTACTGTCGGTGTTACCGTTGGTGTTGTCGTCGGTGTTACCGTTGGCGTTACCGTTGGCGTTACCGTCGGTGTTACCGTTGGTGTTACTGTCGGTGTCACCGTTGGTGTTGTCGTCGGCGTTACCGTTGGTGTTACCGTTGGTGTTACCGTTGGCGTTACCGTTGGTGTTACCGTCGGCGTTACCGTTGGTGTTACCGTAGGCGTTACCGTGGGTGTTACCGTGGGTGTTACCGTGGGCGTTACCGTGGGTGTTACGGTCGGTGTGGGTGCGGCTATTACCGTTGCGGAAATGGGAAAATTAAACAGGTTTTCATTACTATCATTATTGACAAACTCTAATTGACCACTCTTTGTCCCCGTCGTGGTTGTATCTACCAGGACTTGTATATTGACACTTTTCCCTGGTAGCACACTGGTAGGGAGTGTTCCTACCAATGTAAAACCCGGGGGAAGTGTCAGCGTTCCCAAAGTTAAATCGCCATCACCAGTATTATTAATGGTGAATGTCTTACTCAGAGGTGCGCCCACTGTTGTCGTGCCAAAATCATTGGGTGTGGTGGTTCCATCTGGAATATCGGTGGTGCCATCTTTGACATCGACTTCCGGCGCGGGTGCGGCTATTACCGTTGCGGAAATGGGAAAATTAAACGGGTTTTCATTACTATCATTATTGACAAACTCTAATTGACCACTCTTTGTCCCCGTCGTGGTTGTATCTACCAGGACTTGTATATTGACACTTTTCCCTGGTAGCACACTGGTAGGGAGTGTTCCTACCAATGTAAAACCCGGGGGAAGTGTCAGCGTTCCCAAAGTTAAATCGCCATCACCAGTATTATTAATGGTGAATGTCTTACTCAGAGGTGCGCCCACTGTGGTTGTGCCAAAATCATTAACGACAGTAGTTCCATCGGGGATATCAGTGGTTCCATCTTTGACATCAACTTCTGGCGCGGGTGTGTATTCAAACGCCCCAATATCAACAGTATTCGTGGTGACGGTGACAATGCGGTTAAAGCCTGTCCCCCGTTGGTCGGTTGTTAACCCCGTCGCATTGGTATTATCCCCCGCATCAATCGCGGGACTCCCTTGGAGTAAGGCATGGGTTTGGCTGAGTCCCCCATTATCAGCCAGGGGACCGAGTTTAGGATTGACGGGAGCGGTTGCATCTCCAACCAGTACACTCTTCGGAAAAACAGTGGGATCTGCTCCCGTATTATCACCGATGAGGTTTCCCCCTCCATTGGTAAATCCAGAGAAACCAAATAAATCGGGTTGTGCGTTACCAGAAAAATCAACCGATAGGTCTATGTTTTTGGCGACGATGGTGTTTTTCAGGGTGGCTTTTCCTGAATTGAGATAGATTCCCCCCCCACTACCACCATCCTTATTGTTATCGGCCGTGTTTTGAGTCAGGGTGCTATTGGTCATGTCCAAAGTCCCAATCACCACAATAGCACCCCCATTGTTTTGGGAGCTATTCCCTGAAAAGGTACTGTTTTTAATGGTGACTTTATTATCACGATAGATTTCTAAAGCACCACCATCGGTTGTGGCTGAGTTGTTGTAGAAGAGGGTATTATTGATGTTCAGATTGACCGCAGGATCGACGTAAATAGATCCCCCGTAGTCTGCTTGTCCATTGCGGAAGGTGAGATCATTGAGGTCTACATCGGTCTCCGAAATCATTAAGAAACGAAAGGCTGGAGCGGTAAGAACCCGTTCAATGATGGCACCATTCCCATTAATGGTGAGTTTTCCTCCTGTACCTAGAAAAGCAGGGGTGGGTAAACCATTGGGAGTGAAACCGAAAAAACCACTGTCGTTGTTATCAATCGCTGTTAGGGTGTAGGTGCTTTTTGTTAAATTAATGACATCATTTTCGGTGGTAGCATTCGCATCCGTGATGGCCTGTTTTAACCCGGCTACATCCCCCCCGGCGACATTGAAGATGGCTAATACCCCAGGATAGGCGGCTAATTTTTGACGATTGAAGGGAAAGAGGCTGCGGATTTTTCCGAAAATGACATCCAGATTCCAATTTCCCCCTTGTTCGGGGTTTCCTACTTTTTGACGCGACGCGGCGATGTTAACCCCAAGCTCTTGATGGAGACGGCACAAAAAAGCACCCCCATCGGCGGCGACTTCACAACTATATAATAATAGGTCAGCCTTTTCTCTGAAGGCCTTATGCCAGGTGTGTAATTGTGGCGCGTAATCGTCAATATTATTGAGGTTCAGGTTTGTGTTGCCTAGGTGAAGAGTTCCTGAACTCCCGTGAGCTACTAGATGAACAGCTTCTAAATTGTGATACTTAGATAGAATATCCGTCAGTTGTTGAACTCCATCGCGATTACTGTTGAGGAATGCGACGGAAATATCCCCTGAGAGTGCATTGAGTAGGAGAGAGTAATCTTTTACAGAGGTATCTATTATCAGGAGTTGAAAAGCGGATTTTCCTGACGGTTGAAATCTCAATGATTCACTATCATTTTCATTGAAAATTGTTCCAGAGGCTATTGTCGCCATAAAGTCCCCCCTAATCAGGGAATTTGATTGTACTTGCACCACTCTTCAGTATAATGGTCATGGAGTCGGAATTTTGTTACAAATCATTACGTTTTTTTCTTAAAATAGATATTGATATAAATTTATTGCTAGACACTTTGTTTTATGATAGAGTGATACTAGATGACTTACTTTTGTTTTACTATCACCTATAACTTCTTGGAAATTACCATCTCAATGCACACCATCGGTTATTTTTTTACCTTGAGAAACTATGAGTCAGATGGTAAATTTAAACTCAAAGGCTTAGATTCAATTAATTTTTGGGTAGGTGGGGGCGTTTTTTTATCATTTGTTGGTCGCAGTCAACTATTTAGGCGAACCCGCCCCTACTGCGGTAAAATATGGATGGTAAAATATTGAATAAAATTTGTCGGCGATCTTTCGCCAACAATTATTGCCACCCACCGATAATCTTGATAAACCCGCCCCAACCCACCGATAAGCGAGATCAGCTATGGTGGAGAATGAATAATTCCCCTGGGTTTTCCTGTGACAAGTTTCGGATCTCGATATCTTTTCCCTTTGTTAAGTGGTTAAACTAAAATGGGAACCAATTCCCTCCCGCTCAAGCCACTTTGGGCTTAATCAGGGCACGAAATTGGTTTAAGTCCCCCTCATCAACCCGCGATGGGAAGACAAAGTATAAACTCTGTACCTTTTTCTAATTCCGAAGTACAAGATATTATTCCGTTGTGTTTTTCCTCGATAATTTGACGGGCGATCGCCAATCCCAAACCAGTCCCTTTCCCTACCGCTTTCGTCGTAAATAAATGCTCAAATATCTTTTTCTGCACCGCCTCACTCATGCCAATACCATTATCTTTAATCCGAATTATCACCTGTTTCTGATCACTAGATAACTCAGTTTTGACAAAAATTTGATTGAAGATTTCTCCATAACTACGTCCCTGATTCGATGCTTCCAGTGCATCAATCGCATTCGCTAAAATATTCATAAATACCTGGTTTATTTGACCCGGAAAACACTTAATTTTTGGCAAATCACTGTAGTCTGTGGATATTTCAATCCCAGGACGTTGATTATTCCCTTTCAAACGATGTTTGAGAATTAAAATGGTACTATCAATCCCTTCATGGATGTTAAAGGCAACCTTATAATCTTGATCTGCACGCGAGAAAGTCCTCAAGCTGGTACTAATATTTTTTAATCTTTCACAAGCCATGAGCATAGAATCCAGAGTTTTTGGTAAGTCTTCTAAGCCATAATCTAAATCAATTTCTTCCGCGTGTTCCTTGATTTCTTCACTAGGATTAGGGAAGCTTTCTTGATATAATCTTAGGTGTTCCGTAATCTCTAAAAATGTGGGTTTAAGTTGGGTGAGACTAGCCGCGATAAACCCTAAAGGATTATTCATTTCATGGGCAACCCCCGCGACTAAATTCCCCAAAGCTGACATTTTTTCGCTTTGTACAATTTGTAATTGGGCTTGCTGAAGTTGAGAGTATTGTTGTTTGAGTATTTGATTAGCTTGCTCTAATTCACGATTCATCTGCTGGAGTTGCTGATTTTGTTCTGCTAGTTGTTCAGATTGCAGACAATTTGTATCTTTCAGAAATTTTTGCAAGCGACTCAGTTCTAAATGAGTGGAAATTCGTGCTAAAACTTCCTCCGCTTGAAAAGGTTTTGTGATATAATCTACTCCACCCACACCAAAAGCTTTGATCTTATCCATTACTTCATCCAAAGCACTGATAAAAATTACTGGAATATCACAAGTCGATTCCTTAGCTTTAAGATGTTGACAGACTTCATAGCCATTCATTTCAGGCATCGAAATATCTAGCAAAATTAAACTAGGAGAAGTTTTTTCAATCACGGCTAAAGCTAACTTTCCGCTGGGAAATGCCCTGACAATATAGCCATTTTCTTTTAAAAGATTGGTTAGTAAGTGTAAGTTAGCCGGGGTATCATCAATAAGGATAATTAGACCAGGATTCTCATTCATTTTTCTACCTCTTTTATTTTTTAGTTGCAGAAATTAAGTTCAAAATTCTTTCATATTCAAAATTATGCAGACAAATTTCAATAGCCCGTGCTAAAGATTCATTATGATGAGTAATTTGTTTAACTGAAGTGGCAATTAGATCCTCATCGGAAAACATGACTGCTTCCTGAAGTTGAGTTAATAACTCGATGGGAAGTTTAGCCATTTCTGCTACAGTTAAAACCTCTCTTGTCTGTTTGGATTCCATATTTTTAGGAGTTAAATCTTCATAAATATATTTGACACCTATATGTTTATCCATCGCCTTAAAAATCTCCTCCTCTCGGAAGGGTTTTCTCAAGAAATCATCGCATCCTGCTGAAAGTACCATTGCTTTCTCTTCTTCTAATACACTAGCAGTGAGGGCAATAATCGCCGTTGCTTGACCTTTAATGTGGGATTTAATTGTTTGGGTAGCCGTGTAACCATCCATCACGGGCATTCTCATATCCATCCAAATTAGGTGGGGTTCCCATTGAGACCAAATTTCAACAGCTTCCTGCCCATTACTCGCATCCTTTAGTTCAAATCCCAAGGGAGAAAGTAGTTTAATTAATAACTGACGATTGAGAGGTTTGTCGTCAACAATCAGAATACGATATTTCGGTTGATTCGGTTCGAGGGCAATCACTCGACGAGAGGGTTGTTGGGTGGTAATCTCACTGGCTTCTACCGCGGTAACTTGAATATCAAATAAAAAAGTTGTGCCTTGTCCTACTTGACTTTTGACGGTAATATCGCCTCCCATCAGATGCACAAATTGACGGCTAATTGGTAATCCTAAACCTGTGCCTTCTTGAGCTTGTTTACCTGTCTCTGTTTGTGTAAAAGCTTCAAATAAATTCCCTAGTTCTTCTGCCGCAATCCCGGCTCCTGAATCTTCAATTTCAAAATGAAGGGTGTAGGATGGGGGAATACTTTCTCGAACATCTCCTCTGATAGAAACTCCTCCTGATTGAGTAAATTTGAGGGCGTTATTAATCAGGTTAATTAGCACTTGACGTAATTTAATATCATCGGTACGGATGTAGCGAGGTAGATTGGGGGCATATTCCATTAGTAACTGTAAATTTTTCTCTTCTGCCTTGATTTGGAACATATCGTGAATATCATCTAGGAGGCGATGAAGATCGAAGTTTTTGGGATTGAGGGTAGTTTTACCTGCTTCAATTTTAGAGAGATCAAGAACGTTATTGATCAGGGTGAGTAGGTGTTCCCCACTACGGGAAATAATCCCGACACTTTCTTGATGTTCACGGGGTAGGGTTTGAGAGCGAGTCATTATTTGTGCAAAACCGAGGATCGCGTTTAATGGAGAGCGCAATTCGTGGCTCATGTTGGCAATAAATGTGCTTTTTGCCTGATTAGCTACGTCGGCTTTTTCTTTGGCAATGACTAATTCTGCGGTGCGCTCTTTCACTCGTTGTTCGAGAAATTGGTAAGAGTTTTTTAATTGCCGACTCATTTCATTAAAGGATTTGGCTAAAGCTCCTATTTCTTGTACCGCGGATTCGGAAATATTTTGTTCTAATTCTCCCGACGCGATCGCGTCACTAGCTCGATTTAATCTATGAATGGGTTGGGCAATCCAATTGGAGGTAAATACACCCAACACTGTTGCCACAATTAAAGCTAATAAACACAATAAAATTGTGCTCTGTGTATTAGCATTAATTTCCTCCATGAAATCCGCTTCTGGAACGACCAGGACGACGAGCCAATCAATGCCTCTTTTCTCCTGTATTGGTACTACATCAATAAACTGTTTTTTGCCCTCAACGTTAAGTTCGAGTTGTTGTCTACTGGAGATGGCATCAAGTCGTTGGAAAGAATTGATTAAATGCCTAACGGTATCTCGAAGAAGTGTATTATTACTTTCCAGAGCATTAATTCGCAAAGCTTGATTATTTTTAATCGTAAAAGGTTGAGGAATTGCTGAACTAGCAATCAAATTTCCTGTAGTACGCTCGATCGCGAATAGCTGGCTATTAGGGCTGATCTGCCGATTCTTATTCTTTAAAAAAGAGGTAATATTTTCTAAGTCTAAGGTGACACTCACAACGGCAAGCAGGTTTTGCTTATCGAGATCCTGATATACAGGCATCCCCAAGCTTAATCCCAGAGCTGGTTTGTTTGATCGCACGAGGGGAAAAATATCCGTCCATAATTTTTTTTGAGCCTTTATCGCGTTTTTATACCAAGGACGATCGCGAGGATCAAACTTTTCTGACTGTAATTGTTTTAAATGATTTCCTTGAGCATCTAGGGCGAAAACTAAACGGTTAGGAACTGATGATTGATCTCGAATCTTGGCAATCCCTTGTCCGTTCTCCAACCGCTGTTGTAATACAAAGTCCCCATCAGGGTTCCCCAATTGCCAAAGGCCTCCAGGTTCAACCTGAACCATATTCCACAAAAATTTTTCTAGTGCTGGAATATCATTAGCACCGAGTTCCCCATTGGCTACATTAGCCACCGCAAAATCGAAGAGTGCATAAATCTTTTCCAGATGATTATTAAATTCTTTTTGAATATTATTACTAACCTCAGTGCGTAACTGTAAGGAAACATTATTAACGGCTTTCTGGCCATTGCGTAAGGATAGCCATCCCGTTAACCCTACTGTCACAAAAATTTGTAGGACAAAGGGAACAATCAAGACAGTTCGCAGAGGAACTTGGCGAGAAGGTTTCGGAAAAATACGGGTTAATTTTTCTATGTTCATAATAAATTTTACCTAAAATAATAAAAAAATGTCTATTTTTGATGCTCTGCAACTATAGCACAAACTCAGTCATTTTTCATGTTTTTTTAGTTTTAAATAGATGATGAAAAATCGGCTTGAACTGAATTTTGGGGTGGGTAGGAGCGGATTTTTTTCATTTTTTTGTGCTTATCAATGATGTCGGTACAGCCCCTATCATCTCAGTGTTTTTTTGAAACCACAGATAAACGCTCCCAAACGCAGATGGGGATAAACACAGATGTTTTGGTGAAAAGCTCTTGTAGGGGCGGGTTCTCCCACCAATTTTCCTACTAACTTGTCACCTACAAAAACCCGCCCCGAACCGCGATCAATGCCGTGTTTTTGAAACCGCAGATAAACGCAGATAAACGCAGATGAGATGTACGCAGATATTTTGGTGATGGAAAAAGGGCGATAGCCTGAGTGCTACGCACACGCGACCCCAACGGCTCAAGGGCAGCTATCGCGACTCTTTGTGTAGGGGCGGCTTAAGGGATCAATTCTGCCACCCATCAATAATCTTAATAAACCCGCCCCACCCCACCCAAGATTAAAATTTGTCTAATGGAGAAAGGAATAGTAAGTTGGGTTGAACATTACCCTAAATTTTATCAAAAAGACGTACAAAAGTCAACCCAACCTACTGATTAATGGGTATTACGCACCACCGCGTAATTTATCCAAAACACCACGATCTTCTAAGGTAGAAGTATCACCGGTTATCTCTTGTCCCGCGGCTAAAGAACGCAATAAACGACGCATAATTTTACCCGATCGCGTCTTAGGTAAAGCATCGGTAAAACGAATTTCCGCGGGACGTGCCAGAGCACCAATTTCCTGAACAACGTGTTGCTTTAATTCCTTATCTAATTCAGGAGAAGCATGAAAAGTTCCTTCTAGGGTGACAAACGCGACAATTTCTTCCCCTTTAATTTCATCAGGTTTACCCACAACGGCCGCTTCTGCCACAGAGGGATGAGACACTAAAGCTGATTCAATTTCCATTGTACCCAGTCGATGACCTGCTACACTAATTACATCATCAACTCGTCCCATTACCCAGAAATAACCATCTTTATCTTTATGGGCTCCATCACCCGCAAAATAGAAATATTGCCCCTCTTTCGGCTGAATATATTCCCAATAAGTCCGACGGAAACGATCATGATCACCAAACAAAGTTCGCATCATTCCAGGCCAAGGATGTTTTACTACTAAATAACCACCTCCATCATTAGTAACCGCTTCCCCATCTTGGTCAACAACATCTGCAATAATGCCAGGGAAAGGTAAACTCGCGGAACCGGGTTTTGTGGGAATAGCACCCGGTAAAGGTGTAATCATAATTCCACCCGTTTCTGTTTGCCACCAAGTATCAACTATGGGACATTTTGCATTACCAATTACCCGATAATACCACATCCAAGCTTCAGGGTTAATCGGTTCGCCCACGGTTCCTAATAAACGTAAAGAGGTGAGATTTTTCGATTTGGGATAATGTTCACCCATCTTCATAAAGGAGCGAATTGCTGTTGGTGCTGTATAGAAAACAGTGACACCATATTTTTCGATCACATCCCAAAAACAACCCGGATTAGAATTACGAGGAGCTCCTTCATAAATCACACTTGTCGCACCATTAGAAAGGGGGCCATAAACCATATAACTATGTCCGGTGATCCAACCAACATCCGCGGTACACCAATAAACATCGGTGTCTTGTAGATCAAAAATCCATTTTGTGGTAATATGGGAATAAAGGTTATAACCGCCTGTTGTATGCACAACTCCTTTCGGTTTTCCTGTACTGCCAGAAGTGTAAAGAATAAATAACAAATCTTCACTATCCATTGGTTCTGCCGGACAGTCTGCGGAGACTCCTAAACGTAGATCATGCCACCAATGATCGCGGCCAGATTCGAGATGAATTTTTTGTTTTGTGCGTTCAACTACTAAGACATCTGTAACCGTAGGAACCGCGTTATCTGCTAATGCTTTATCTACTTGAGCTTTGAGGGGTACGATCGCGTCTTTTCTCCATCCTCCATCGGCGGTAATAACGACTTTTGCTTGGCCATCAACGAGACGATCGCGTAAGGCTTCGGCACTAAATCCACCAAAAACAACGGTATGGGCCGCACCAATACGAGCACAAGCTAACATCGCGATCACGGCTTCTGGTATCATCGGCATATAAATACCAACGCGATCGCCCTTTTTCACCCCTAACTGTTTGAGGACATTCCCCATCAAACAGACTTCTCGATGCAGTTGCGCGTAAGTAAGGGTACAAGAGTCTCCGGGTTCCCCTTCCCAAATAATCGCGGCTTTATTTTTGCGCCAAGTGGTTAAATGGCGATCCAAACAATTGTAAGAAATATTAATTTTACCATTGACAAACCACTTAGCAGAAGGGGGTTGCCAATCGAGAACAGTATCCCACTTTTGAAACCAGTGTAACTCCTGTTCGGCCAGTTCACTCCAGAAAGCTTGAGGGTTGGATTTGGCTTTCTCGCAAAGGGCGTGATACTCCTCTAAGCTTTTAATATGGGCTTTTTCGGAAAATTCGGCCGACGGTGGGAAGAGACGTTTTTCGTGCAGTATGGATTCAATGCTTGATTCTGACATTGTGTTTTATCATTAAAGTGTCTTTCTTTAAACTATTTTGACCTGAAAGGGGGATAAAAAAGTTTGCGTTTTGTTAAGATTTTCAGAAGTAATATGAAGTCCGATTAAATAGATATAACGATTGTAGGGGATCTTTCGCCAACATTGGTGTCAACTTAAGACTAAAACCCTTGATCGATCTCGCTTTTAGCTGAGTCTCGATCCCCCTAAATCCCCCTTAAGAAGGGGGACTTTGAATATTCCTGTCCCCCCCTTTTTAAGGGGGGTTAGGGGGGATCAAAATCCCATGATCAGACAGCATTCTGGCACTACGTTTCCGGTTAAGCTGACACCAATGGTTCGCCAATATCTTAAAGGAGAAGCCTGATCTCCAGTAAACCCGCCCCTCCTAATTATTTAATGATCAACCGGACTTGATCTAACACCCAGTCACGGAGTTTCTTTGTGAAAACAATTTTCTTTCTCCTAGTGTTTCCCTGAGTGTTGCGAAGAGCAGAAAATGCGCGATAGCCTTCTGCTCAAGCGCAGCTATCGGGTCTTTTTTGATACTCTATTGTCCTCTCCCTCTGATCGGAGAATCGTCCAGATCCTCGCGCAAGAGTTCTTCAATAGACATTTCCCAAATGAGGTGAAAGGCTCCCAAGATGCCTACCCTACTCTATTCAAAAATGAGGTGAAAGGCTCCCAAGATGCCTACCCTACTCCAATTTTTGGAGATGTCTAATATCATCAGAAATGCCGGAATTAGCTATAGTAATCCCAAATGAATTGCTATATTACCTCCAAGACACTAAGACACTAAGAAATATGATATTACCTCTAAGGCACTAAGACACAAAGAGAGGAAACATTTTATGGTATAGCCTTTCGACTAAAGATGGAGTAGGCAAAAAAGTTAACTCAACCGAGGTCAGAATTTGATCAAATCAACCAATTCTCCTACTAGCTTGATTGGCTCATCATCAAATTGATCGATTTCTGGTTTTACTCCTTTTCTAGTTACTTCGATCTTGTGTTTCTCCTGAAAAGAGAAAATGAAGTCACACCGAGGATAAATTTTCGATTTCCACCCACACGTAATCAGATAGCGCGTTCCCATCGAAATTTCCTTTCCGACTCTTGAATAGGAAGATCATTAATACTAGCCTCACGTCTTTGCATTAAACCATTTTCTGCAAACTCCCACTGTTCATTACCATAAGCGCGATACCAATAGCCAGAATCATCGTGATATTCATATTCAAAACAAACAGAAATGCGATTATCGGTGAAACTCCACAGTTCTTTTTTGAGACGATAATCTAGTTCTTTTGCCCATTTTCGGCTCAAGAAAGCCTTGATGGCCTCGCGTCCCCGGAAAAATTCGGCACGGTTGCGCCATTGGGAATCTTCGGTGTAAGCTAACGCGACTCGTTGTGGATCACGGGTATTCCACGCGTCTTCTGCGGCTTGAACTTTTGCTTTCGCGGTTTCGAGAGTAAAGGGGGGTAGAGGTGGTTTAATTTCCATTTGATTTGTTTTTGGTGATGGAATTTTGTTTAATCTTTATCTTACTTGACAGAGGAGTTACTTTGAGCGCGATCGTGTCTTTTTTTATGTCTTTTTTTTGATACTTTTAGGAATAGGCAAATCAACCCGGTTTTTCTGACAAATATTGCAGTTTGGTTCCGAAGTATCTACTCAGAAACCAGTTGTTTGCCATCCGGTGCGATCAACCGCCAAACTCACGATCAGAGCCATGATGCACTTTAGCCTTATTGCCCAGATTCCTCTGTTGTGCAGCCGTTATTTTTTCCCTTTGCCGTTACCATTAACAAACCCCATTTGCACACCATGTAAGTTTTCGATATTAATAACTGCGCCGAACTTGATAAACACTTCAAAAAAACACTGAAAGTTGCAGCCCCAATAAATCATGGCACAAGACATAGGAGCACCTGTACCTTCATCTTTTCCATCCACCAGAAACTTTAACCGAGTATCGTAAAGAAAACAAATAGCCGTGGCTTTGCCATAAATATATTCTTTCCAATGGCGCGTGTTAGTAGCAACTGGGACAAGAGCGATAACTTCTGATTGATAAACTCTATTCGCGTCTTCACATTTACGAATCCAATTTATGATTTTTGTGCCGCGTTCCTTGTCATTGCCATAGGGCGGATTAACATATATTGTTGGAAAATCCCAAGACTCGAAAAGTCCATCGGAGTCAGGAAGTTTATACTCCACCTTTGCCTTCACTATAGAAAATGAACTAGAGCATGGATCTAAGTAAATAACGCCGCCAAACACTTCTTTTACGGCATCCACATATTTTTGAGGAGTTCCCCAATCTTTCTTTTTAGTAATGGCTTGTCGTCCGGCTGTCATAGTGAGTATATTTCCTGCCAGTTTTTGTCGCGTAACTGCGAAATTTGGGAGTGTAGTTTTGGTATTGAGCCACCTTTAGGGGCAATAATGTTAAACCATTTTTCGATCCGGCTCGAATTGTTTTGAAAATATGATTGCAGAACTTGATCAGCTTCGTAATCCATTTGAACTTTTGTAAACGAGTTCTTTTTCTTTTCTGCTGTGTAACTTGTCAGAAAAGCGTTTCTTGCCGGCTCCAGTAATGGCTTTGGCTCAAGCAAAAGTTCCGTAATAAACTCTGCTAAACCTTCATCCGTGAGAAAAGTCAGCCAATCGTAAGATTGAGCTAAAACCTTGAGTTCTTTATTGTGATTATCAGAAGTAAACCAATTGCCGTGATTACTAACTACGCCAACCGTTAAAATAAAATCTCGTAGCAATTCGATATCTTTTGAACCGACAACTTCGGCTACCAAATCGGCATAAGGTTTGGTGTAAATTTCATCGTTAGATTTGTAAATCAAGCCGCGTAATTCTCCCGATGGCATACGCACTTTATGAAGCGAGGAAACCATTTTAGCTACATAGGCACCCTGCTTGGCTTTTTCGATAGTTTGTGGACCTTTCTTTGCGCCTTCTTCTACCCCAACGCGCTTACATTCAAACATCGCGTATGGTTTGGCATATTGCTCTAAGAGAGTAACTTGAAAACCATCGGACGATTGGAAAAGCAGATTGGCCATCAAGTGTGATGAGTATGGTTTTTCTCTTCTTGCTACAACACAGGAATTTCTGAGAATTAAGTCACTTGTCAAAAGCGTGTTTCCTGATTTTTCAAACCCTTTTACTGGGAACACATTCTCATCTATTGCTGCTAATAGGCGCGTAGGAGTAAGGGGCAATTTGGCTGGCAGAGATAACCCATGCCTTCTCAAAATAGGATGTAAAGAATACTCAACATTATGGGTAATATCGGTATTGCCGTATTCAGCTAATGATCTTTCAATCGCGACAGAATTTTCAAGTCCCCACGACTTTAGGAGATAGAATGTGATGATTTCTACTAGCGTACCAAGTGCCCTGCCTGATGCTTTTTTCGCGTCTTGGGTGTAATGAAAGACTTGACTTGCAAGAACTTTTTGAAGTTGGTCAACTGATTCGTATGCCATGTGTTATATGCTTATACTTGCTTTTGGTATTGTGGGAAATTGTATGACTGCGAGGATAATGACAGCGGTTTTTGATGAAAGGCTAGATGCGGTTTAAGCGACACGACTATTAATTGTACCGCAAACCACTTTTGGCTGTCAAGTTGTGTTTCTCATTATAGCAGTAAGTTTACAAATATCGCATCAGGAAACATTGCTTACCAGATAGGAAGTTGAGCTTTTTCGGTGATGTCTGCTAAGTTTCGTAGTGCGATACTTGCCATCAGAGTCTCTGTTTCTAAATTTGCGAGATTATACCGCAAGTCACGATCGCGTCATTCAAGATTCGGCCTCACTAACTCCAAGCTCCTTGGAATAAACCAAGCGCGATCGTTTGTTTGCCCCTGATAGGCCAGAAGAAAATCCAGTAAAGGCGATTTGGTTACAAGTGAAAAACTTTAGGGGACGTTTTTATTACCTTTGCCACAATTTCTCGATAGTTAAACGGTTATTCGCGTTTTTCTTTATTTAATTAAGTTCAGCCTTTTCAATCTTCCTAACTTGGAAAAAAAAGATGTCTTTGTACAACTCATTTAGACTTGCTATATCTGGCATGGGCTTTCGGTAGTTTTCGAGTTGAAGTTTTGGATGACAACAACTCTACTACAGAAAGCCCTCTCTCCCTTTGGCGAAGGTATTGTCACAGAAACCCGGTTTCTTAACCTACCCCCTTCTTCTTTCTAAACCTTCGCGACTTCAGCAAAACGAATCTTCAAATAATCATTCTCCATTTTCGCGCCCGCGGGTTGTAACGCGGCTAAGGCTTGGGGTAAAACTAAATTACGGCGATGATTGCCAATTCTCACATTTAACTCATCCCCCGTTTTACTCAATTGTATTTGATCCTTCGCAATGCCTGGTAAATACAACTCCAAACTATATTGATTATTCTCCTGAACAACGCGTAAGGTATTTTCCTTATAATAAACCTGTGCCGGATCTTCATCTTTATAGAGAGTTTCTTTCAACCGTTCCAATGCCTCTAATCCGCACATTTCCTCAGAATAAAGAGGCACTTCTTTCACAGGTAAAGGTCGGAAATTTTCGTGAATTTCATGGCGATATTGTTGTTGATTTTCCTTCCAACGGGCGAAAAAAGGATCGGTTACAGAATCAGGAATAATGCGATTTGCCACGATTAAATCCGTCGCGACATTATATAAACTGAGATACGCGTGAGCCCGTAAAGATTCTTTAATTACCATCTTTTCGGGATTAGTTACCAATCTTACAGAAGTCTTGGTATTATCCGTTAAAACTTTCTCTAGGGCTTCAATTTGTTCATAAAATTCATAGGGTGCGTCCATCACTTCTTTATCAGGTAAAGAAAAACCCGCGATGGGTTTAAAAAAGGGTTCTACCAAAGGTCGTAACGCGACGGAAATGCCTTGTAAAGGCTTATAAAACCTTCTCATATACCAGCCCCCCACTTCGGGTAAACTCAATAAACGTAGGGCTGTTCCTGTGGGTGCTGAATCAATAATTAAAACATCAAAATCCCCTTCATCATAATGACGTTTCATGCGGACTAGACCAAAAATTTCATCCATTCCGGGTAAAATAGCTAATTCTTGCGCTTGAACCCCATCGAGTCCCCGGGCTTGTAAGACTTGAGTAATATAGCGTTTGACAGAGCCCCAATTAGACTCTAATTCAATCAGCGCGTCCAATTCCGCGCCCCAGAGATTAGGTTTAACGAGACGGGGCGCGTGGGCCAATTCCATATCAAAACTATCGGCCAAGGAGTGGGCGGGATCGGTACTCAGGACAAGGGTTTTGTATCCTAATTCGGCGCAACGTAGTCCCGTCGCGGCCGCGACAGAAGTTTTACCCACACCACCTTTCCCGGTCATTAAGATTAAACGCATAAAGAGTGTCGTCTTGTCTGAGAAAACTTTACATATTTTAACATTAGCGTTTTTTGACGGGAAATAGAAGTTGTTGAAGCACATCGAGACGGGAAATATCCCAATAGTCGATATGGGAGATGATCAGCCCTTCGTCATTCACCTTTAATTCACTTCTGCCGGGGATACTCATGGCGGGTTTCCAGGGTACGGGCGCGATCCATTTTAAGGTCCATTGAGTCGCGATCGTGTTTTCTGTCTGGGCAAGGTGATGTAATTCGAGTTTAATATCGAGAAAGTATTGATTAATAAATCCGATCATTTGTTGATAGCGTTTGACACCGTGAAATTTATTCATGGGATCTTGAAAATAGACATTTTCGGCATAAATACTATAGGTTTGATTGTGAGGAAATTGTTGATAGTCTTTTTTGAGGATGTCAATAATGTTCATTTTTTTGGTAATTGGTAATTGGTAATTGGTAATTGGGAAGTTTTCTTCTTCCTTTGTGTCTTTGTGCCTTTGTGTTTCATTATTTCTTCCTTCTTCCTTCTTCCTTCTTCCTTCTTCCCTCTTCCTTCTTCCTTCTTCCTTCTTCCTTCTTCCCTCTTCCTTCTTCCTTCTTCCCTCTTCCTTCTTCCTTCTTCCTTACAAATTAGGGTATCCAACGGGGATGAAATCCGGCAAAGGGTAATTCTTCTGGTTTAATTTCGGATTTTGTACCATCGTTGCTCATATCGACTAAGGGTAATAACCATAAACGACTATTGCCGATCGCGTTTCCGCCTTCCCCTCTGGGTTGATCCATCTCACCTCCATTTTTATTAGTGATAGTTTGATCGAATAATAACGCGAATCCATCCGGGGATAAACTCAGATGAATATCCGGTTGATTATTGGGTAACACTAATAAAGGCGTGAGAGTTTTTTTCGCTAAATCAAGTAACGCGATAAAGGGTTGCTCCTGATATTTCTCCGTGTCTAACCGCTGAGTTAATAAACAATATAAACGGGTATTTTTTACCCCCTCTGTATCGCGCGGATCGAATTGCACACTAATAATACTCCCAGGTATTCTTAACATTTCTTGTTCTAATCCTTGATTGTTAACCAGAAAAAGAGATCGCGTGTAATCCGTATTATATTTCACATAAACCGCCGCAGAATTATCTCGAGAAAAGCCTAAAACTTGGGCAAATTTGGGTAAAAAGACTACTTCACCTTCCTTAGGATTAAAATGGATAATAGATAATCCTTGTTTTTGGGAAATTACCATTGATTTATGATCAGGACGAATCATAAAATCACCACCCTGCTCTGTGTTTTCTAAACGTCTGGGAAACTCCCCTTCTTCGATAATCCAAGGGCCAAAGTCCGCAGGTTTTTCCTTATTCACTCGCTGAATCACAATAATTTTACCATTAGAGGATAAATCAAATTTAAGATTTTGATAATCCCCCGAACCCAATACTTTTTCAAGTTTCCCCGCGACTTGGTTGGAGATAATTTCTTCCCCTGGAGATTGGGGATTTAAACCCGTTGTTACTGTGAATATTTCTTGTTGTAAAGTTCCCGTACTCATTAAAGCGCGATCACTGGCTGAAAATAATACGCGATCGCCCTTGGGATAAGGTTTAAAATCCATAACCACTAAATCTTGAGGGGTTAAAGCAATCGGTTTCGGTTCCTTACTACTCAAATTGACTAATATTAAACGTCCTTCTTCTTCCCCCTTCACTCCAATATACACAAAGGCGCGATCGCGACTTCTAAAAACGCCATTAAAAGGTTCAATAACGCCACCTTTAGAATTAGTTTTCTCTCCATAAAACTTATCTTTAGCATCTTTCAACTGTAAACCATAAGTAATACCATAAGGTGCAGGAGCCATTAAAGTATAAGCCATGCGACGGCCGGCCCAACTAAATTTCCCTGGAAGGGGCGGATCAACCCGTAAATTATCCTCAACACTTTTCTGATCCATCGGACGATTAAATGTTAAAAGAAAACCCGTATCTTCGGCACTAATTTCCTTATTTTGCCAACTAAATTCTCTGACTTTCGGCGAAGTTGTATCCCCCGTTAATAATAACAATCCCATTAAGATTGTCAAGAAGCAAATTAAAGAAATTGCGACGCGATCGATGGGTTGTTTCAACCGATGTAGTATTTTTAATAATGGCTGGGAAAAAAGCTGTAATTCTTTCACAAAAATTCATCTCCTTTGAAGCAACTACTTGATCTGATTATTACCCACAATAACAGCGTAACACTGTGGTGGGTAAGGTGGATATAGCATTTTTAAATGAGATGTAAATGTGGAATGGGCAAGAAGCCCGTCACAGGCAAGATGCCTGTACCACAAGTTTCACCTCTCTTATGGAAACACTATATTTACCCGTTTGATACTTGGATAGTCGTCACCTCAACTACCCAATATAAAAGTTTCACGCTTAATAATTATAGGGATTTTGGGGTTCAGGAATTGGCTTGATCGCGGTGGCTTGAATCACTAATTTACGTTTTTTATCCAGAGATTCTGTAGTCATTTCCCCTTGAATTTCTACCCATTTATCAGGGGGAAAATTAACACGACTTTGCCCAGATGCTAGTTTCACAGGTAATCCTATCGGATAAGCATCCGCCGCACAACAGGTAATCACAAATCGAGACACCCAAATATATTCTTCTCCCAAGGATGGGGGATGAATCACAAATCCGTCTACCTTGACTTTTTGACCTTTATAGGTATCCGGTTCAGGATTAAAATTAACTAATCTTACCCATTCTATCAGCGATCGCGCTTCTGGTTTACTAGCATTTTTAAACTCTTGAGGTTGTAATCTCGTTACGGGTAAAGACTCCGTAATTCCCCTTTCGAGCGCGGTTTGACTGGCAAAGGTTTTCGGTGTCACAATTAACCCAATAATCGCGACAGCTAATAATAAACAACTTCCCCAATTAGGCGGTAATAAAGTAATATGTTGGGCTCTTTCTATTGGTAGGGGATTATTACCCAAAGATTGACGTAATACCAGTTGACGTTGATAAATTTGCCAGACTTCATAGCATTTTAAACCGCCGAGTATTAATAAAGAAATTCCCGCGGCTACTGTCAAACCAAAATAATTGGGATGAATCAGAATATTTAATTTTCCGGTTGTCCAATATTTGAGGAGTAAAATTCCCCAAAGGATAATCACTAAGGGATCTAGCCAAGCACTTAAACGGTTTAATAATTTTGTCGGTGCGAGTGGTTTTGTCATTGGTAATGGGTTATGGGTAATGGGTGATGGGTAATTGGTAATGGGTAATGGGTTATGGGTAATGGGGAATAGGGGATGGGGAGAAAAACAAATAACTCATCCGTTACCACTGTTAAAAATCCGTCGTTAACCTTCTCCCCTATCCCCAGTCACCAATCCCATCTCTTAACTTAAATGTAAATTGACAAAAAGAGTCATTAAAAAAGTTAATTGTGCCGCTAAGAAGACTAAATAAATAACAGCCCTTGGCTGGAAAATTGATAACATTAAACCAATTCCTTTAATATCAATCATCGGCCCAAATACCAAAAACGCTAACAAAGAGCCACTGGTAAAAATAGAGGCAAAAGATAAGGCGAAAAAAGAATCAACCGTTGAACAAATCGAAACAACGGAGGCTAAAATTAACATCGCGATAATCGAAGAGACGGGACCTTGCCCTAGGGCTAAAATCCACTCACGCGGAGTTAACACTTGAATAGCCGCCGCGATCGCGCTTCCCAAAACCAAAACCCCCCCTAAATCTCTAAATTCCTGTACCATACTATTTAAAAGCGATCGTAAACGGGCATAAGTAGGGGGCAAAAATAAAGACGAATCAGCCGTTTTATCATCATCAATCATACCACTTTCCACTTGCCAAAGAGGAATTGATTCTAATCGCATTGGCCCCCCTGGTTGACCTAAAATAAATGTACCTGATTGTAATAAAGGAGAACCGGAAACCGTAGCTAATTGTGCCTCATTTCCCGAAAATTCAGGAATCGGTAATAAACGCGCGATCGCGGGTTGTAAAATCGGTCTTAAATCGGTTTGAACACTAAAAACACAACCGATGAAAGTCGCGATGAGCAGAGAAAAAAGCACCCGAAAAATGACAATTTCCGGTTGATCGCGAAAAGCCGTCCAAGTAGCCCAAATCACAATAGGATTAATCGTAGGCGCGGCTAATAAAAATCCGATCGCGACGGGAGCGGCAACCCCTTGCATCAATAAACGACGCGCTACAGGAACATTACCACACTCGCACACCGGAAAAAAACAGCCCATGACACTGCCCACCAACGCACCCAAAACAGGATGACGCGGTAGTAAAGTCACCAATTTACGTTCATTTATGAAACAAAGCAGGATACCAGAAAATAAAACCCCTAACAACAAGAAAGGGATCGCTTCCACCAATAAACTGAGAAACAGCGTAAACGCGTTATTGAGTTGATTTGTCAGCGTCGATTCCATCCGTCTCCTATCTCATTAAGCTATTCTTGTTGCACTTAATCTTTATTATCATACCAAACTCACCCAAAGCTTAAGATTACCTTAAAAATCCGGGGGCAATCCCCTTTTGTCCCCGTCCCCTCGATTTCCCTGTGCGCGATCGTCTCTCAAAATTAATATTGTTTTAATCGTTGTGGTAGACCAAATGTGCTTATAGTTTGTTTCTCGTTTGATCAGCATTTTTACCTTTTTATTACCACTTTATTTCTAGTAAAAGGTTAACTAAAGGTTAAAAAAAGTTTATCCCTTTAGCAATAATTAAATAATTATAAAAACTTAAAAAAAAGCTTGTCAAAGACGTAATTCTAGTTTAGAATAAAAGCCAGAAAAATACTCATGGTCTATTCCGAGGTTAAAGATATGTTTAATGCTACCTTCATGGAAAAAAAAGAACTTATGATGGAAAAAAAAGAACTTGGCGTCAGAGAAGAGGAAACCTTAGAACTTCGCTTAGATTCCAGTCTCAAAGAACTCTCATTGTATCAAGCAGAAGTTGATGTCCGCGAACCCGGAGGCACACTCGGTCGTCTCTTGGAGGAAAATCCCCTATTACCCGGAGTTATTTTAACCGATAATCAGAAATTTTATGGCATGATTTCCCGACAAAAGTTTCTCGAATGTATTAGTCGTCCCTTTGGCAGAGAATTATTTTTAAAACGTCCCATTAAAGCCTTATATAATTTTGCCCAATCCGAAATTTTATTAATTCCTAGTGATACTTTAATTGTCTATGCCGCCCGTCGCTCTTTACAGCGATCGCCGGAATTGATTTATGAACCGATCGTCGTGCAGATTTCCCCGATTGATTATCGGATTCTTGACATTCCTCAATTATTAGTAGCCCAATCAAAAATACACGAAGTCGCGACAAAAGTGATCCGTCAACAAACCCAATCCCAACTAATCCAAACAGAGAAATTAGCAAGTTTAGGCCAATTGCTCGCGGGAGTTGCCCATGAAGTGAGAAATCCTGTCACTTGTATCATAGGCAATGTAAATTTTTTAGACACTTACTTTAAAGAGTTATTGCAGTTAATCTCGACTTATGAGGAACAACAAGAAAAGAGCAATGAAAAAATTGAGCAAGTCAAAGAAGAGATCGAATTTAATTTTTTACAAGAAGATTTATCAGAAATAATCCAAAGTATGCGGGAAGGATCGCGACGTTTAAAAGAACTTGTCTCTAGTCTGCATAGCTTTTCGCACATGGATGGTGGTAATCACAAACAAGCTGATGTCCATGAATGTATTGAGAGTGTTTTATTAATTATGAAAAATCGTCTCAAACGGGGTATAAAAGTCATCAAAAACTATGGTGAATTGCCGCCTCTTTATTGTTATTCTGGTCAATTAAGCCAAGTCTTTATGAATCTCATTTGCAATGCTATTGATGCGCTGGATGAGCAAAAAGAACAAGGCGATTTTCAGCCAATCATTACAATTGAAACCAAACATCTACCCTCGAAAGATAATCAGAATGATTGGATCGTTGTCCGTATTTCTGACAATGGTGTGGGAATGCCCAAAGAAATTCAAAATCGCATTTTTGATATGTTTTTTACCACCAAACCCGCGGGAAAAGGGACTGGTTTAGGATTAGCCATTACCCATCAAATTGTCACAGAAAAACATGGTGGTAAATTAAAATTTCGTTCCGATCGCGATCGAGGTACAGAATTTGAAGTTTTCCTGCCTGTGATGTCAAAATGACCAAAAAACTCTTGACGGGGTTGCCATAATGTGATAAAAAAGGGGAACAGTTCGACCCTATAATACAGTGAGAAGTCACTTCAACTCTGAAAATTCTGAACCATTTTTGTCCGAGGGGAGTAATCAAGATTTATCTTTAGAATCAAATCTTGGTGATTTACCCCTTTATGATTTTACCATTTCTACCCAGGAGTTAGGCATCACCCTCGCGGATATCTTTGAAAAGTATCCCTTATTACCGGGTGCAATCTTATTAAATGATGGAAAATTTGTAGGGATACTTTCTCGTCAGAGACTTTTAGAATATTTAATCCGTCCTCAAGGGTTAGACTTTTTTTTATCACAACCATTAGGGGTACTCTATAGTTATGCTCGCACTTTTATGTTAATGCTTTCTGAAGACACAACAATTTTAACCGCTTCTCAGTTAGCCTTACGCCGATCACCGGAATTACAAGGGGAACCCATAGTCGTAAAACTAGCATCAAACGCGTATCAATTATTAGATATTCATACCTTAAATATCGCGTCATGGCAAATTCGGGGAATTGAAACCCAAGTGAGGTATGAAAAGACACAAGCGCAAATGATCCAGAGTAAAAAAATGGCAAGTTTAGGGCGTTTAGTGGATGGAGTAGCCCATGAGATTTTAGATCCCGTTGGTTTTATTTGGGGAAATCTCACCTATGTTGATAATTATACCAAAAGTTTAATGGAATTAGTGGCAATTTACGAGAAATATTTTACAGAGTTTATTCCAGAGATATCGGAGATTAAAGAAGAAATAGACTATGATTTTGTACAGGAAGATTTACCGCGTACTTTGGGGAGTATTAAGGCGGGAGCCGAGCGTTTAAGTAAGTTAGCAACGGGTTTACAAAATTTTTGTCATATTGATGAAGTCCACCCTAAACCCGCTGATTTACATACCTTACTTGACAGTATTTTATTACTCTTAAAAAGTCGTTTAACGGGAGAAATTAAAATTATTAAAAATTATGGTCATTTCCCCCCTATTCCTTGTTATTCCGGGCAACTTAATCAAGTTTTTATGAATATTTTAAGTAACGCGATCGACGCGTTAATTAATGACGCGGTATCGCAAAAATTTGCCCAAGAGTTTCAAGAAACGATGAGTCAAAAAGAAAAACAACAACCTTGTATAGAAATAACAACTACGGTTTGTCAGCCGGAAACCCCCATTGATCCTGAAAAACCCGATACCCGTTGGGTTTCCATTAAAATTGCGGATAATGGCCCCGGAATGTCCTTAGAAACACGACAGAGGATTTTAGAGTCTTTTTCCACCAAAAAACGCGCTCAAAAAGAAACGAGTCTCGCGGTGAGTTATCAAATTGTGACGGCTAAACATGGGGGGGTTTTCAAGATGATTTCTCCCTATATTTCCTCTGATACATCTGAGGGGAGAGGAACGGAATTTGAGATTTTATTACCTTTGGTTTAATGTTTTTTACTACTTTTTGGTTTGGTAAAATTAACCACAAAGGTACAAAGGCACAGAGGAGACAAAGGGGGGTTATTTTCCATCACTTTGTTGTTACAGAAAGAATGAAGAGAAGAGAAGAAACCTGATGGTAAAAGCTTAAGGAATGAAAAATTAATTAATAAAGTAGTGCAGGCATCTTGCCTGCTTTCGGACACTTATGGGCTGCACTACCAACCCAATAGTCAAGTTTTTTAATTTCCATTCCTGAGCACGATCGCGCCAATGTCTCATTTTAGTAACACTGGCAGGAAGCCCGGTGACAAGCAGGATGCTTATCCTACTTTATGTGGTTTAAATGCGTCGCTTCTTCCTTCTTCCTTCTTCCCTCTTCCTTCTTATTTACTTTTGACTGAGCAACTTAGAAGAATTTTGGGCGAGAGAGAGCAGGTAATTAACAGAATGATTTTTACCAATAGTCATCCGAGAAAGTCTATATTTATTAGGAGAATAATAGATATCTAATAAATCATTATTGTATAAAAAACCGGTCTGATAATATTTAGAAGCAATCTTCTCAACTTCTCGATTAGATGATCCATAAGGATAGGCTAAATGTTCCCCTATGTTTTGAGTTTTACTTAAACCACTAAAACATTTTTTCAGGTAATTTTTCGCTTCCGATAACTCAAATTCTATCTCTTTCGACTTCAGTTGAGCCAAATTTTTATGACTAAACCCATGAGACTGAACATCATAAAACCCCTTTTGATAACCTTCGCGTAAATCTTGACAACTGAGATGGGGTAAAAATTCACCGCCTTCATCAACCCCCAAATAGAGCGGATTGACAAATAGAACTAACTTGATTTTTTCTCCATAGATATCCGCTAAATTTTCCACCACAGGTAAAACATTTTTATGTATTCCTAAATAGCCATCATCAAAAGTAATCATAATCGGCTTTTTTCCTAACTTTTTTTGAGGAATTGGCTGAGATTTAGCAATAAAATATTCTTGGAGTTCTTGGGTGGAAATAGTCCAATAATTAGCTTGGAGTAAATATTCTAAAAAAATCGCAATTTTTTGCTGAGAATAGTCGGTGGGAAAGGAGAGACGATAAGGGGGAGTTTCAAGGCTATTTTGCTGATCAACAATATCGTGAAACCCTAAAATAGGAATTGGCATCGTCTGAGTATAACTCTTCCATCCCACGATCGCGAAGCTACCGAGAAAGAGTAATAAGAGAAAAAAGAGTTTAGTTTTGCGAAAGAAACCAGATAAAAAACTTTTCCTCCTCCTGATGGAGGTGAGCCATTGGGTTAATCGTTTCATTTTACTCCTTTATTAACTTTGTCCCTACATTCGATAACGTAAGTTGCTAGATTCGTAGGTTGGGTTGAGGCCAGCGATCGCGTGGGCGCCGCGCAAAACCCAACATCTTCAAGGGGGTTAAGTATTGCTCAACCCAACGGACAAAAAATGGCGAAGGTATTGTACATCAGATACACTTTACACCTTTTTCAGAGGTTCACGCTCAAGGATATGAAATCTCATAAGCCTCTCAATGAGGAACGAAAATCCCACAAAAATCGTCTCACCTCTAGTTGCTGGGGCAGTCTCTAGTCAATAATAACATAGAATCCTTTTAGATAACAGGATGAAAAATATTAACATCAATTAGCTAGAATAGAGAGAAAGAGAAGGGAAGAGGATATTTGATGTTAAAACTGGTCACAAAATCACATCAAGAAATTTGGGGAACTGTGAAAAAATGGTTCTTAAAAGAGCGTCGTGTATTACTGACGGCTTCAGGGGTAGCAGGGGCAGTGATTTTAGTCCGCTCTCTCGGATTATTACAGCCTTGGGAATTAGCCGTTTACGATCAATTTATCCGGGTGCGCCCTACTGAACCCAGAGATAATCGCATCGTTATTGTGGGTATAGATGAAGAGGATCTCCAAAAATTTGGCTTTCCTATTCCCGATGGCAAAATGGCTGAATTATTGCAAAAAATTGCCGCGGACAAACCCCTCGCGATCGGAGTTGATATTTTTCGAGATTTACCAGTACCACCAGGGGAGAAAGAATTACAGAAAGCATGGGAGACGATCCCGAATTTAATAGGAATTGAGCAATTATCGAGTGATGACAAAGGCCGGGGAGTGAATCCACCAGCAGTCCTCAATCAAAAGGCTCAAGTTGGCTTTAATAATATAATAACAGATATAGATGGCAAAGTCCGTCGTGGATTACTCTATCAAACCGGAAAGCAGGGGAGCATTCATACCAGTTTTGCCCTCAAGTTAGCCTTAATTTATTTGCAAAATCAGGGCATCAAGCCCAAACGTGCCTCTGGTAATTCTAAGGATCTTCAGTTAGGAAAAGGCGTGTTTGAACGATTACGAGGTAATGAAGGTGCTTATGTTAACGCGGACGCGGGGGGATACCAATTTTTAGCCAATCTGCGAGGACCTAGGGGAACATTTAGTATGGTTTCCATGAATGATATCCTCTCAGAAAAAGTTCCCAGAGATTTTGCCCAAGGGCGAATTGTTTTGATTGGCTCTACAGCTACTAGCGTCAAAGATGTTCACTCTACTTCCTACAGCGCGGGTTTATTTAGTGCGCCCAAGGAAGTTTCAGGAGTAGAGTTACACGCGAATTTTATTAGTCACATTTTAAGTAGTGCCATTGACGGTAGAACTACCATAAAAGTCTGGCAAAATTCCCTGGGATACTTGTGGATTTGGGGTTGGTCTATTGTCGGGGCTTTAATCAGTTGGAAATTACAATCTTCTCGCAATTCCGTTTTCTGTCTCTTGGGAATTAGTTTCGGACTCTCTGGTATTTCTTACCTGGTGTTACTTGGGAATGGTTTGTGGTTGCCTTTAGTTCCTCCCCTGATGGGAATGGCGGGTTCAAGTATTGTGATTATGAGTTATCTTGCCCGTTTACAAGAGGAGTTGAAACGCTCTAAAGATTTTTTACAAACAGTAATTAATACCATTCCTGATCCGGTTTTTGTCAAGGACCAATCCCATCGTCAAATCGTTTTAAATCAAGCTTATTGTCGCTTGACGGGTTATTCATTAGAGCAGTTATTGGCGAAGACTGATTATGATTTGTTTTCCCCCGATGAAGCGAAATTATTATGGGAACAAGATGAACGGGTTTTTCAAAGTAATGAAGAATGTGAAAATGAAGAACAATTAACTGATGCTAAGGGTGTTGTCCATGATTTGGCAACCAAGCGATCGCTCCACAAAGATGGCGCGGGAAATAAATTTTTAGTCGGTGTGATGCGTGATATTACCGAAAGGAAACGCTTAGAAGAAGAACTTAAACAAGCTAACGCGGCCCTTCGTCAGGGAGCCTATCACGATCCCCTTACCGGATTACCTAATCGTACTCTCTTCCGCGATCGGCTCAATCAAGCAATGGAAATGGCTACTACTAATCATCGTCTAGTCGCGTTACTCTTCCTAGACTTAGATGGCTTTAAACTGATTAATGACACTCTCGGACATGATATTGGGGATTTATTGCTCAAAGGAGTCGCGCAACGTCTACAAGGATCTTTACGGGGAAGCGATACCATTTCTCGATTAGGGGGAGATGAATTCACCGTGATTTTACCTGGTATTCCGGGTTTACCCGAAGCCAGTACCGTTGCTGAAAAAATCCTCAATGCCATGACTGAACCCTTTAATCTCAATGGTGATATTGTTGCCGTGACAACCAGTATCGGTATTAGCTTATATCCCTTGGATGCCGAAGATATTGATACCCTGATCAAACACGCGGATGCAGCCATGTACCGCGCGAAAGAATTAGGGAAAAACCGTTACGAATTTTCCTAATGTTGACAAGCACTGAACTCTCTTCAACAAAGGGCAAAGAAAATGGAAAGTGATTTTAGTGCCGTTGGGACAAAACACTGATATAATAACAGTGGAGTAGTATATCTCTATGGCACAAGGGGGTTATAGGTATGATCAGTAATTTGTGCAAATTGACCATGTTTCAGTGGAAAATGTTACAGCTAACAACCGTAACGGTTTTGGTTTTATCCTTCCAGGGGTTTTCTCCTGGGAGAATTCTGGTGACTCAGTTTGTGACATCTTGTGGTGGTTTTAATTGGGACATCAGGGGGAGTAGCCTTGATCTGCTCGCGGATTATAAACCGCCTGAGGATACTGGTAAGCCAAAAGATAGTAGTGGAGCTGGGGGAAGAAGCTGGAGAAGTGAAGATGTCTCTTTGGAATCTCTTAGCTAAATCACATCTCATTTTTTTGTCCGAGTGACGATTTCCACCAAGACATATTTTGAATCAATGTGTGAACTTGCCAATTGGGACTAGAGGATGGATAATCTAGGCGATAATGACCTCCACGACTTTCTGTGCGAAATATAGCACTTCTAAGTATCAAATAGGCAACATCAAGTAAATTGTAGGTCTCGCCCCAAGTTCGCAACAGGGGGTTGTTTGTGTCTAAATTAGGGAAAATGACACTTTGTGAGGGTACTAACCCCAATAATATTTTACTTATTTCTAGTTGCTGAAATTGTGAACGCCACATTTCCAACTGCGCGATCGCGTCTGTCATCTCTTGTTGTGTTCGACAAATTCCGGCATTTTTCCAGATCATTTTGGGCCCCTCCTGTCGCCACATTTCAATCATAGCATTTTCTGAATAATTCTGTTGAAAAAATATTGGTTTTAAATCAAATTTCTCATGGGGCCTTGGTGTTTGAAGCTGATTTGGAGAGTCTAAAAGAGTGGTGTCTTTGTGCCAATGGGCCATTTGCGCCCCAAATACAATACATTCTAGTAAGGAATTGCTGGCTAAACGGTTCGCGCCATGTACCCCTGTACTTGCTGTTTCACCGATCGCGTATAATCCGGCCAAAGAAGTTTCATTGCGAATATTAGCCATGACACCGCCCATCCAATAATGAGCCGCGGGGGCGACGGGGATCGGTTCTTGAAAAATATCAATTCCCCATTCACGACAAACCTTAATAATATTAGGAAAACGCAGTTGAATCCTTTCGGGGGCGATCGCGCGTAAGTCTAACCAAACTCGATCTTCCCCCGTTTTTTGTAAATGACTATAAATAGCGCGACTAACAATATCTCTCGGTGCTAATTCACCCGCCCGATGATAGTCAAAGGCAAAACGATATCCTTTACCATCGACTAAATGAGCTCCTTCTCCTCGCACCGCTTCACTAATGAGAAAACGGGGCGCGCCCGGTTTCGTTAACGCGGTGGGGTGAAATTGAAAAAACTCTAAATCTCGTAAAATCGCACCTGCACGCCACGCGATCGCGACCCCATCTCCGGTACTCACCGCGGGATTCGTCGTTTGGGAAAAAACTTGACCCCCCCCTCCCGTGGCTAAGATCACCGCGTTGGCGCGTAACCATCGGATTTGATTACCCTCAATTAAACTAATCCCTTGGACGCGTTGTGTTTGAGGATCAACCCAGAGACTTAAGGCAAACGCGGGAGAAAGAATCGAAATATTAGGATGTTTTAAAGTTTGTGCGGCTAAAATACTGACGACTGCCCTTCCAGTGGTATCAGCCGCGTGGAGGACTCGACGACGGGAATGGGCGGCTTCTAGGGTAAGGGCTAAATCATCCCCATGACGATCAAACGCGACTCCCATTTTGATCAAAGATTCAATACACCCCGGAGCTTCTTCTACCAAAAATTTAACCGCGTCTAAGTCACAAAGTCCTGCACCAGCCGCGAGGGTATCTTCAATATGGAGTTGAGAAGAATCATCCGGCGCGATCGCCGCGGAGATCCCTCCCTGGGCCCAATCACTGGCAGATAAGGGGAGGTGATCTTTGCTAATCAGGGCTACTTGGTAATGAGGGGGGAGACAAAGGGCTGTATAAAGACCCGCGGCACCTGAACCAATCACCAATACATCAAAATAGTCAGTCATCTATAGTTGAGGGAGGCCAGTTTTCCGGCTGAGACATTATTGATCGTCTTATCAGGTTATCAATAAATTAAGAAAAATTAAGGAATAAGGGATACAGAATGCACGATGCTCGCGCCTCCTTAATCCCTTATCCCTCCGAAGAGCCAAAAACAGACAAATGCCTAGTCGTAGAGGCCGTTGTTTAAGCGGTTATCCCCTTCATTGAGAGTTGATTCCTTGTTGGTGACGGTGAAGTTATTGAGATTCGCCTTGAGCAAATCTTTTTGAGCTTCCGTTAGGCCAGGAATTTCCAATACATCTTCTACTTTCGCGTAGGGGGCATTTTTAATGATCTTGGCCGCGAGATTGGGATATAAACCCTTAAACTGACGGAAGTTACGCACCGCGGAGTTATTCAAATCGACTTTGTAGCCTATTTCGCTCAGTTTATTGTCAGCGCGATTAATTCTGGACTCCTCAACGGCTAACACAGAAGAGGAGGGTAAAATCGCGGCATTGAAGGGAGCCGCGATCGCGGCTTGATGTCCCATCCATCCCAAACAACCGAAGATCAAACCGAAAAAGGCCAAGAGACGACCGAATTGTTTAATCATTATTCATTTCTCCCAATGTTATACACAGCATTATCATTAGAGACTATCATTTCACTAAGACAGTTTTTCAGAGAAATCCTGAATCTGATCATCGTGTTTTTTATTTGTTATTTCTTTTTTTGATTTTTTTCAGGGTTGGCGATGAAGAAAAGTCTCTAAGTCAGCAAAGGTAGCCCCATAGGTAATAGTAGGAGTGTCATAACCTTTCAAATTAACAGTGTATTGTTCAAAGAGTTCACTGCCCTTCAAGAGGGATAAATATTTATAAGTAGTTTCACCGAGGGCGATATCCATACCAATTTCCTTGGTACAAGACTCCAAACGAAACGCGGCATTAACCGTATCACCCAAAGCGGTATAATCAGAGCGATCGCCGGTTCCAGTATTTCCCACCATCGCGTATCCCGTATTAATACCAGAGCCCACCCGCAGGGGAAAAGGTAAAGGATAACGAGCACTTAACTGATCCGTTGCCTGATGCAGTTCACTTAAAGCCTGACAAATACGAATCATATCATCTTGACTAATGCCACTGGGCTTATGAAACCAAACGGCCATTATCGCATCCCCAATATATTTATCCACCCAACTGCCATGTTTACGAATAATCTCCCCAGCTTGACGAAACCAACTACCAATCACTTCAGAAAGGATCGTCTCATCGAGTTGTCGTGTTAAAACCGTAAAATCGCGGATATCCATTACCATCACAGAGATTAAACTACGAACCGTTAAAGTCGCGGTAAACTCTTCTGAGTCGTCGTTATCAGGATCGAGTCGCGCTTGAATATGGGGACTGCGAAACTCTAATTCGATTTTGCCAAACTGGAGCATATCTTCATTGTGTAATGTGACGGGGATGCTTACCCGCCTTCCATTGACAAAAGAGCCATTACGACTACCTAAATCAATTAAATAAAATTCCCCCGTATCCATTCTTTGTAACATGGCATGGTTACGCGATATCCAGCGATCATTCAACACAAAACTATTATCTTCACTGCGCCCGATCGTCCAGCAATTACTACCCACCAATGGCAAATAGCGCACTCCTGAGTCAGCGCGAAGGATCAAATGGGGTGTCGGTTGGAATGTTACCACGGGCGGTTAACCGATTTGGGATTTGAGATTTGAGATTGGGGATGGAAAATATTACCTCCGAGGAGGGGATCAGTCACCCCAAGAAGAAAGGGTATGATTAGGGGAAATATTGTACTTGTACTTGCCTGAAGATTTTAGATAAAGTGAGAGGGGAACTTGCCCCCCCACTTTATCTAAAATCTCAAATCTCAAATCCATTGGACTTAAATCGAATACACCCAAAATTTTAACCCCCCTGTGAGTATTCGTCGAGGCGCGATCGCGTGGGTTTGGCTTTTGGGAAAGAAACTACCGAGATATTTGACTCCCCAACGCGGCGCATAAAAATAAACCATCGACAAGAATTGTACCTAAGACGGCTCCGCCAAATACCCATCGGTGGGCTTTCGGAGTCCGAAATGCCCAAACACTGATACTAATGAGAAGCCCTAATAAGAATAACGCACAACTAATCCCCCAAACTGTTGAGATTTGCCCGATCGCGCCTTTAAACACCTCTGGCACTAAAGAAGGTTCGACTTGCATTAACCGTCGCCAATAGGGAATTAAACCCGTTAAATAAAAATAACCATCCGTAACCGCGGTCCCAAATAAGGAACCCAAATAAAACCAATTGCCTACTTTTCCCCAATTACGCGCTAATCCCCAAAGGGCAAATGGGACAAAACTTGCTTCTACGGGCAGATGCCAGAGGGGTTCCCACCGTAACCATCCCCAATAGATCCCCCCTGTTAACCAAGTCCAAGTAAATCCTAATAATAAATCTCCCCAAACCTCTCTACCAGGACTTCTGAGGAGTTGTCGCGAAATCACTAATAACGCGATCGTCAAGACTAAACTCAAAACAGGCATTTCGCGCACCAGGGGCGCTTGGATAAATACGGGTACTGAAACGAGGAATACCCCCGCACCAAACATCAGCCCGGTTTGATTTCCTGTTAAGGTTTTCCAAGATCGACTAAGCCAGGGGGCATGAGACTCAGCACGGTGAGTCTGAGAGGTTTCTCCAGAAAAAGTCTCGTTAAACAAGGTTTCTTTAAGATTTGTTACTTAAGTTAATCTTTTTGAAGATATCACAAAAATTTTCCCCTGAGATATCCTCATGGGCTTAGACTGGTATGGGTTTGGCAATTCCCACAGGTATCCCCTCCATCTTCAGAAATTAGGTTTCTTCACGGAGGGATACAGGAAAAGGATGCAAAAGGGTGTCAACAACACTGTTTCTCCAAAATCGATCTCCCCAAATATGCTAACTATGTTCACATTCCTGGTTCCCTTCTTGGCCCAAACGGCAACAGAACCCGCGACGACACATCATCAGATGAATCTTTTTCAGTCTTTGGTGTTGGGTTTTATTCAGGGTGTCACTGAATTTTTACCCATTAGTAGTACCGCGCATTTGAAAGTGATCCCGATTATTTTAGGATGGGGTGATCCCGGTGTGGCTTATACTGCTGTGATCCAATTGGGTAGTATTGCCGCGGTTTTATGGTATTTCTGGAAAGATTTAACTGAGATTATTTTAGGTGCTTATCACGCGATTACTCAATCTAAATATGATTCTCAAGAATTTCGTTTAGCCTTGGGAATTGGTTTAGGTACTCTGCCCATTATCTTTTTAGGATTATGTGTAAAAATCTTTATTCCTGATTTTGATAATTCTCCTTTACGCCATTTATCTTCGATCGCGATCGCGTCAATTTTCATGTCTGTCTTATTAGGAATCGCGGAAAAATTCGGGAAACGTCTGCGTAATTTTGAAGACTTAACGGTGCGTGATGGTATTTTAATGGGATTAGCCCAAGCAATGGCAATTATTCCGGGGGTATCTCGTTCGGGTTCCACCCTCACCGCGGGTTTATTCATGAAATTAGAAAGGGCTGTCGCGGCACGGTTTTCTTTTCTCTTAGGGATTCCCGCGATTACTTTAGCTGGTTTAGTAGAGTTAAAAGGTGCTATTAAAGAGGAAGGATTAGGCCATGATGGTCCCTTGGCTTTAATTGTTGGTGTCATTTCCGCGACTTTCTTTTCCTATGTTGCGATCGCGTGGTTAATGAAATTTCTCCAAACTCAAAATACTTGGATTTTTGTTTGGTATCGTTTAGCCTTTGGTGTGGCAATTTTAACCATGCTCGCGGGGGGCGTGTTGACAAATATTTAACTCAGATCCCCCCTAACCGCCTTAATAAGGGGGGATTTTTTGCCCAGTTTAGATAACTTTATTTAACCGCAGATGTAGGCGAAGCATTCCCGAAGGGTACGCAGATGAACACAGATGTAGGCGAAGTATTCCCGAAGTATTAGATGTTTTTATACTTGAGGAGCGCGACAGATCCAGATACAATCTCGCGGGACAGTTTCGGTGTCTTTGTGGATAATTTCATAGTTAAGATGGGTGAGAAATTGCTCCATGATGACATCATTCATTATGGAAAAATCCGTGCCATGTCGATGGCCTAATATGTTTTTTTCCCACTCACTTAAAAATTTTTGCCATCCTAGTTTACTACAAATATTACTGTGATGGAAGATGCAGACGCGATCGCCTTTTAAGAGTTGGGGAATTTGGGTGAGGTAGTTATAAATATCTACGGGTTCTAAATGTACCATTGTATCGTAGGAAAAACAAACATCCGCGACTCCGGGTGTAATATTTTCTAAGGTGATACCATCCAGTTTGACGTAAGTTACTCTTTCTTCTCCTAAACGGGATTTGGTTACGTTTAACATTTCTTGGGAAATATCGGAGCAAATGACGCGATCGGCATATTTTAATAATAAATTCGCGGTTTTGCCTCCCCCTACTCCAATCTCTAAAACGGTATGTTCTTTTTTGATATAAGGTTTGATAAATTCTCGTTCAATTAATGTTTCATATTCGGCGAGGGAATTGGCCGCACCCGCACCTTTTCCGATCCATTCATCGCCAATGTAAGTTAATTCAGGAAACGTCTGTTTCCACCTTTTGGCATAGAGATCCCACGAATTTTCATAATTGACTCGTTGACTATCCATTTCTTCATCATACCAATCATCTTCACTCTTGGGTTCTTCTAATTGTAAATCTAATTCTACTCGTAAAGAAGAATGCTCTTCTTCTAATTTTTGTCCGACAAAAAAGATACCCGCGGCTAAAGTTTCTCGTCCAATTTCACTCAAACCCACATCAAGGTAATAACCATATTTCTGTAGGCGATCGTCAAACGCTTTAATGTATTTTTTCCAATTACCCTCGGCTAAATGAGGTAAGATTGTCTGCATTTGCATCATTAAACTATGGGAGGGGTATTGATAAGGCAAAACACCACTTTGTAATTCTTCAAATTCTGACATCACTTGTCGCAAACCGCTCAAAGTCATATTAAAATAATGATTGGGAACCGCGTGTAATGGCTGCATAAAAGCTACTTCGATAAAAATTAAACCACCCGGTTTTAAGACTCGATACAATTCTTGGGCGGTTTCAAAAGGATTGGGTAAGTGTTCAAACACTGAATGACTAATAATGGCATCAAAACAATTATCAATAAAGGGTAATTTTGGGGTATTACAGACAATATCTGTATAGTTAAATTGCTGTACGTCCAGATAGCAAATATTGGGTTTGACATACGCGATCGGTGTATTTCCTGCCCCAAAGTCTAAAATTAGTTTATCACTACCGATTTTTTCTAAGACTTGTAATGCTGCATCGGAATAGGGGTGATCGTTTGCCTCCATCATTACATTGAGAAAGGGTAAATCATTATTGGCTAAAATATGGGGAGTGTTTCCTCTCAAATAAACAACGGTTTTGTCTTTATTTAAGTTAATTTGGTTGATTTCCGATAAATTTTGGGTTTCACAAGATAACAAATTTTGAATCTGAAAACTACATTTTCTGGGTTCTATCGCCTGGGCATTGTTATCGAGTATAAATTCTTGTTTGAATAAAGATATGATTTGATTATCCCCTTCTTCACTGATGATTTCGATTTCGATTTTTTCTCCGGGTTGAATGCTTGTCGGGAGAAGTAAATCGCCCCAAAAACCACAATATCCCACATTAGCTTTATGGGGAAATACTGACTCTAAATCGAAACGATAGGAGATGCCTCGCCACAGTGCAACATAGGGTTTGCCATTTAAGTAAAGACTCAATTTAACTGGGTGATCTTCTTCTGGAATATACCAACCGGAAAAACGGGTTAAATAATTTAATTCGGTTTGGTTTGGGGTATCAAGGTTAAACAACATAGTAGTGATAAGAGGGGATTGTTTTTGATGCTATACTAGAGTGTTTCGCGATTATACAACGTTTTACCCACTAAAAATATTTAAGAGGTGGTGGGTTAGGTGGATATTACGATTTCAATTTGATGCCACAATAGTCGCCACCTAACCCACCCTACTTTAGAGCGGGGTTTCACGCGTTTATTTTTAACTTAACTCTTGAAGGCTATAATATGTTATCAGGAGATGAAGGAATCTTATGCACGGACAACTACTCGCGGGACGCTATCTGATTCTTAGTGATTTGGGCAAAGGTGGTTTTGGTCAGACTTATTTGGCGGAAGATACACAACGACCTGGCCATCCTCGTTGTGTTGTTAAGCAACTTAAACCCTATTCTACAGACCTTTCTACCTTGGAAACCGCGAGACGTTTATTTTATCAGGAAGCGGTCGTTTTAGAACTTTTAGGAAATCACGATCGCGTCCCACGACTTTTGGCCTATTTTGAGGAAAATAATGAATTTTATTTAGTGGAAGAATTGATTGAGGGTATTAATCTCAATGATGAATTAAATCCCCCCCTTCCTCTTAATTCTGAAGAAACTGTTATGAAAAGGTTTACGGAATCTTATGTGGTCGAGTTTTTACGGGATCTCCTCGAAGTTTTAGTTTTTATTCAGCAGCATAATGTTATTCATCGAGATATTAAACCTTCTAATTTAATTCGACGCGCTTCTGATGGTAAAATTGTCTTAATTGATTTTGGTGCTGTTAAACAAATTAGAACGCAAATTGAGTCCAAAAATCAAGAAAATCAAGAGCCAAATCAGGCGACTATTACCCATAGTATTGTCATTGGTACTTTGGGTTATATGCCCCAGGAACAGTTAGCCGGTAATCCTAATTTTTCTAGCGATCTTTTTGCGGTCGGCGCGATCGCGATTCAAGCTTTAACAGGTATGCAACTGCGAGATTTTCCTCAAGATTCTCAAGGGGAATTTCTCTGGCGCGATCAAGCAGTAGTTAGCGATCATCTGGCTAATCTTCTTGAGAAAATGGTCCGTTTTAATTGCCGCGATCGGGCTCAAACAGCCGCGGAAGTTTTACAAGAGTTATTTCCGCCATCATCACCCCCAATTCCCGAAAAACTTCCCGAAAAAAAGTTATCGAAAAAATTAGTATTAGGGATGAGTGTCGTCATTCTTTTAGGGGGAATCATCATTTTTTATTTAATCCCTAAACCGGATAAATTATTAACTTATCAAAATCCCAATTATGGAATTACATTAAAGTATCCGGCGCAGTGGGAAATTAAACAAGATCCCATTTTGGGGGAAGTTGCCAGATTTGTTTCACCAAAGGAAAATCCGTCTGATCCGTTTCAAGAGTCTCTGAGTATCACTGTAGAACCTTTGGAAACCCCCAATATGTCCTTAGAGAAATATACTGAAGCTACGGTAAATAGCATTAGTAAGGAGTTAACAAAAGATATTATTTCTCCCATTTCCCTTAAGTTAGAAAATCAGGAAGCCAAACAAGTAATTTATACCCAAAAAGAGGGAGACATCAAAATCAAAACGCTTCAAATTTGGACTATTAAAAATAATCGAGTTTATGTGATAACATTTAAGACCGAATTTACCAAATATTCTGAATTTGAAAAGACAGCAAAATCAATGATTGAATCATTGAAAATTCAGTAATATTCTCTAGGGTTTCTTACTGCAATATCCTAGTGTAGGGGCGAAGGGCATTCGCCCGGTTTCAACCGCGGGGACTCAAATATACCATTTTTAAATGAGATGTAAATGCAGGGATCAGAGCCCGTCACAGGCAAGATGCCTGTGCCACAAGTTTTACTTCTGAAAAATCAACACTATATATAAAAAAGAATCAATCCTGATAGGATTTTCGCCCTTGACTCCTTTTCTCTATTTTATCCAACCTACTTTAGTTTTTTGAGTTGAGAGAGTACCGTTTGATACTCTTCCATTTTCCCTTGTTGTTGATACAGTTGAGCGGCTTTTTGGAGATCCTCACGCGATCGCGCATTATCTTTTTTCTGACTTCGTGCTAACCCTCGATGCTGGTAAGCTTCTGCCCAATTGGGTTGAATTTCCAGGGCTTTAGTATAATGCGCGATCGCGTTTTCATAATCCCCTGATTCCCGATAAATTTCCCCCAAGTTATGATGAGCACAGGCACTACAAACTTCATTTGATTTTAAATCAATCGCCTTAATGAAATCTTCAATAGCTCCCTTTTTATTGCCTAAGTTATTGCGTAAATAGCCTCGATAATAGTAAGACCAAGCATTATTTGAATCAATTTCAATAGCTTTACTAAAATCATCTATAGCACCTTGATAGTCACCTTTGTAACCGCGAGCATTGCCTCTGTTTTGGTAATAAATAGCATTCTTGGGATTCAAACGAATGGCTGCGGTATAATCCTTAATTCCCGCGTCATAATCTTTGAGAGAATAATGAGAATTTCCCCTCGAATTGTAAGCCATTTCTGCGAAATTTTGCTTGTCTTGCTTCCCTTGCTTCTCTTGCTTCTGAATAAGGTCAATTACAGTAGTAAAATCTTCGATCGCGCCCTGATAGTCTCCTATTCGATGACGAACCACTCCCCGTTCCCCATAGACTTTAACTTCATTAGGATATTTGAGCTCAATAGCAGCATTAAAATCGGCAAGAGCACCTTTATTATCACCATTGAATCCGCGAGCATTGCCTCGTTTTTTGTAGTAAAAAGCATTCTTATCATTCAAACGGAGAACTTCCGTGTAATCCTTAATTGCACTGTCATACTCTTTGATAGAAAAACGATAATCTCCCCTTAATTTGTAAGCAGTAGCATAGTTCGGATTAAGTTGAATTGCCTGAGTATAATCCTCAATAGCACCGTTGTAATCTTTCTGATTCTCACGAACCCCCCCTCGTTTAGTGTAAAATACTGGCTCGTCTGGCTTAAGGCTAATCGCCTTTGTGTAATCCTCGATCGCGCCCTTATAATCACCTTTCTCATTACGGGCATCGCCCCGGGAATAGTAAAATAAATAGGTTAATTCAGGAGCCAGCTCCATCGCTTTTTTGTAATCCTCTATTCCTCCCTGTGTATCTCCCATCTGAAAATGCAGATACCCCCGATTGCTATAAATCCAAGCATTATCAGGTTCAAGCTTTAAGGCTTGCTCAAAATCTGCCAGAAATCTCTCCTTATTGCCCCCTTTAGCTTCAGCTATAGCGCGATTCATATAAGCAGGGACATAATTCGGCATCAAGCGAATCGACTCGGTTAAATCGGTAATAGCACCTTGATAGTCTTCCTTGGCCAATCGCGCACGGGCTTTAAATGTGAGGTACAGATAAGCAGATTCTGGCTGAAGAGTCATGGCTTGATCATAATCTTTAATCGCGTGCTCATAGTTGCCGAAACCATCAGAGTAAGCCAAGCCACGCTCTGCATACCTGTCACCATCGTCCGGCTGAAGACGTAATGCTTTCTCATAAGCCTGTGTAAATCCCGAAGGGAAATTCATTTTTGCGTAGATACTGCCAAGGGCGGCATAAATTTCTCCCCTATCTGGCTGAAGACGTAAAGCTTCTTCAAGATCCGCGATCGCGGCGGTATAATTTTCTAAGTCAGAGTAAACCCAGCCGCGCAGGTGGTAAGCTATAGCCAAGTCAGGCTGAAGGCGAATAGCTTGATTGACATCATCCAAAGCTTTCTGTCCATCTTCTATCGTTCGGCGTGTCATTCCCCTCAAGACATACAGCAAAGGCCGAGGCTTAATTTTAATGGCTCGATCATAATATTCGATCGCGTGGCGGTAACTCCCAGCCTCTCGCAGTACAGTCCCTAACCAAGCATAGGCAATAAAATCATCGGGTTTGAGCGCGATCGCCTTCTCCAAGGCTTTACGGGCATCCGCGTATTGTCTCAAATAGAAATAACAATCGCCTAACTGACGCCATGCTTCATCGGAGTCAGGTTGGTAAGTTGTGGCTTTTAGGAGCGCGTCCACTGCTGGTTTATATTGTTTTTTGGACTTTAGGGCTAAACCTTTCGCGTACCAGGCTTGATAAAAGTTAGCTTTGATTTTAATGGCTTGATCAAAAGCCTCAATCGCGTCTTCATACTTCAAAGCCCTCAAGAGTCGATTGCCATAATTTAACCACTCTACCTCCCCTGCTCCCTTCGGGGGTTTTTCCCAATTCAGGGAAGATTTGACAAGATCATCTTTTTCCGCAGCACTCAGACGAGGAGGGGGGGAATTATCTTGTTTCCCGTTAAGCTTAATCCCTTCCTGTTTCACCTTTGCCAAGAAAGTGCGCACAGGGACTCCCAAACTATAGCCTAACTCGAGGATTCGCGCCCCTCCTCCCCCCTCTAACATCGGGGTTGCCTCTGCTTCCGCGCCCGCATGAATTCCCATCAAGTGTCCCTTGGCATCTAATATCGGAGCGCCACTGATGCCCGGGTAGGTCAAATTAGTATAAACGAGTTCAAAACCAGAAGACAATGAACGAGCATTCTTCGCCTGATTCATTCCCACCCCAAACAAAAACCCGGCACTAAAGGAACGCTCGGAGGGACTTTTCCCAGGGGGAGACGCAGCCCAACCAGAAACAAATACGACTTGCTTTTCTATATCTAAGTCATATTTAGCCAGAGTCGCGACTTGATAAGTTTGGGGACTGGTAAACTGTAACAGTGCTAAATCTAATCCTTCTCTTTCCCAAGTTTTAATCGTACTAGGGTTAATGATATATTGTTTACCATCGGGTGTAACGACTTTTAATTCCGTTTGACCGTTGACAACATGACCGGCCGTAAGCACAGAATAGTTGTCACCTTCTTTGGCAATAATTACCCCAGAACCGTTGCTAGTAGGATAAGTAATTTTAACAGTAATCTCTTTGGCAATGTTGTCAACTTCTTGGCTAATTTTGGACGATGTTTGAATAGATGGGGTGTCTGTGGCTACCTTTGTTGATAAGTCCGATGGTATTAATTTGGGTATTAATTTCACTACTGTTTCCATGGGAATCCCCCAATTGGAACGTCTCAGACGATCGCGCAAATCGTCTGAGGGCTCGGAACCATCTTGATAGACATAAATGCGATTATCTCCCCAAAGGGGACGATGAGTGCCATTTAAACCGATGATTTTTCCTTCCCGATTAAATATAGGACCGCCACTCATCCCTTTTTCTATTTCATTGGTATATCCTATCTGATATCCTCCCTTTAATGCTTGAGGCAAAATGTAAGTAATGCGCCCTGGGTTAAAGACAAATTCCTCTGTTTTCTCTTCTTCTGTTTCAAAAGGATACCCGGCAGCAAATACTTCTTCTCCTTCTTTGAGAGTCGATATGTCACCAAGGGACGCGATGGGATAATTCCCTGTGCCACTAAATTGTAATAGCGCTAAATCATTGTCTTTGAGCGCAACATTAACATCAGTGAGGAGAGACGCGTTATGAATGGCGCGATCGGGTGTCTCGATGCGATAGGGGGCTCCGGGTTCGATGACGTGCCGATTCGTAATAACGGTATAGATTTCACCTTCTTTTTTAATGATGATACCCGAACCCCTACTATTTGTTGCTAATACTTTGACGGTAATAGACTTGGCAAGTTGTTTTAAGTCTTTTTCCTGGGCTTGATTGCTAATTTCTTGTGTCAAGCCTCGATTAGCTGAGAGACTGATATCAATAATTACCTGTAAGGGTAGCATTAACAAACTGCCCATACAGGCGACTAAGATAAGTGACGATCGTTTTATTGGTTTTTGTCTCATAATTTCCTCACCCGTGAGAAACCCCCTAACCCTCTCCTCGTCAGAGAGGGGGAATAATAATGTCGATCTCCGCGACATGACATGGGATCATCCCATTTTTGTTAATTGGTAGTGCAGTAGAGCCTCTTGCTCCCGCGATCGATCCCCTGGGAACCTCTTGCTCTCACTACAGGTTTTTTTGGGACCTTGGGATGCTCCCCATGATATTACTTATACCAATTTCAAAAAGTCTTGCTACAGTGTGTTGGGTTTCACTTTGTTCTACCCAACCTACTGTTGCTTGTGTTGGGTTTCACTTTGTTCTACCCAACCTACTGTTGCTTGTGTTGGGTTTCACTTTGTTCTACCCAACCTACTGTTGCTTGTGTTGGGTTTCACTTTGTTCTACCCAACCTACTGTTGCTAATCCCTCTCGGAGTCTTCCCTACTCAGCCTCTTGGCGGCGGAGTAACTGATTGAAGTCAATGGAAATGGGAGTAGAGCCATCTCCCGATTGCACAAGGGGCCCACTGGCTTGAAAATTCACTCCAAATAGGGACTTAATCACTTCATTGGGATTGTCTCCGGGTTTGATCGTGAATAAGTAGTTGGTACATGAGCCGTACTCACTGGCGCTACAGACGACTTTTTCACCGTTAAGGGTTCCTGCTTTAATATAGTTAAGGGCTCCCTCTTCCGATGCTTTTTGGAAATTTGCGGCTACTTGTTGACAACGATCTTCTCGACTTATTCCCCCCCATTCTCTTTGCCAACGCACGATGGGGATACGTTTTCCGGTGACACCTCGAGCATAAGTCGTCGGTATTCCTTCTTTCCCTTTGGCACAAAAGTATGTTGTGGTTTGGGCCCTCACCGGTTCACCTAACAATCCCAGCCACCCTATCCCCGACGCGATCGCGCAAGCCGCTAACATTAATCCCCTTTGTCTTGGAGTCGAAAATAGATTTTTCATTTTCCCCTCTCCCGCGTCTCAAACTATACTCAGCTAAAAAGCATTTCAGTTGACTCTCTCCCCAGCCCTATTCTCCTAGTAAAGCCAGTCAGAAGCTCCTGTTAAAAGATTTTCAACGGAAAAAGCCATAAACTTAGATTTTTAAGAGCTTATTCTTTTAGTTTACCCTCAAAATCTCTGGATTATTCTAAACTTAACAATTATTTACCTTTTTCTTTTTCCGAAAAAACTAATAAAAACGTCAGTGAAGTCGTTGAAATCTTAGCTAGAAATATTCAGAGTAATTAACACGGGTTTTGTCGTCATTGATCGGGAATTTGAAGACGCGAGCCGGTCCCGATTTCCCTCTGTTAGCGCGATCGAATAGTAAAACAGGCATCCTGCCTGTTTCTATCCACAGTTTCTAGTAACAGGCAGGATGCCTATTCTACATTATCGTACTAATATTATTACATACCATGAGTGCTATAATTATAGCTGTATTTATGGACAAATATTTCAAAAGATGATAATTATCTCTGGCTATCAAATTCTGACCCAAATCTATGAAAGTGCCAACTCAGAAGTCTATCGTGCCATTCGTGAGACTGATGGCCAAAGAGTCATCCTCAAAGTCCTCAAACAAGACTATCCTACACCCGCGGAACTCACTCGCTATAAACAAGAATATGAAATCACTCGCACCCTGAACCAGGAGGGTGTCGTTAAAGCCTACGGTTTAGAAAAATATCAAAATACACTGGTGATGTTTGTCGAAGATTTTGGTGGCGAATCTTTGAAAATATTGACAAAAAATAAGCCGTTTAGTTTAGGCGAATTTCTCTCAATAGCCATCAAAGTGGCTACCAGGTTAGGACAAATTCACTCGGCTCAGATTATCCATAAAGATATTAACCCAGCCAATATCGTACTCAACCCAGAAACCCAACAATTAAAAATTATTGATTTCGGGATTTCTACCCGGTTAACAAGAGAAAATCCAACCCTCAAAAATCCCAAAGTATTAGAAGGAACTTTAGCCTATATTTCCCCGGAACAAACCGGGCGAATGAACCGGAGTTTAGACTATCGCACAGACTTTTACTCCTTGGGAGTCACTTTTTATGAACTGTTAACCGTAAAACTGCCCTTTGAAACAGACGATGATTTAGAATTAGTTCATTGTCATCTTGCGAAACAACCTCTATTCCCCTCAGAAATTAACCCATTAATTCCCCCGGTACTCGCCAATATTGTAATGAAATTAATGGCGAAAAATGCCGAAGACCGCTATCAAAGTGCTTGGGGATTAAAAGCAGATTTAGAAAATTGTTTACAACAATTAGAATCCACGGAAAATATAGATGATTTTACCTTAGCTACTCAAGATATTTCCGCAGAATTTCAAATTCCCCAAAAATTATATGGAAGAGAGGCTGAAATCCAAACTTTATTAACCGCGTTTGATCGAGTCAGTAATCCATCATTATCCCCAGAGAATAATGACTTTAGGGGTTCAGAATTAATATTAATTGCCGGATATTCGGGCATAGGAAAATCAGCATTAGTGCGAGAAATGTATAAACCAATTACCGAAAAAAGAGGTTATTTTATTGCGGGAAAATTTGACCAATTTCAACGAAATATTCCCTATAGTGCTGTGGTTCAAGCCTTAGGAAAATTAATCAAAGAATTGTTAACAGAAACCGAAGGCAAACTGAATCAATGGCAGGAAAAACTATTAGCCAGTATGGGGGTAAATGGTCAAGTTATTATTGATGTAATTCCCGAGCTAGAATTAATCATTGGTAAACAGCCTGCGGTCCCCGAATTAGGTGCGAATGAATCCCAAAACCGTTTTAATTTTGTCTTTCAGAACTTTATTAAAGTTTTTACTCAAGCCGAACATCCTTTAGCCTTATTTTTAGATGATTTACAATGGGCTGATGGCGCATCATTAAAATTAATGCAATTATTAATGAGTGGTGATGTACAGGGATTATTTTTAATGGGAGCCTATCGAGATAATGAAGTTTCTCCCGCCCATCCCTTAATGTTAACTGTAGATGAAATTGCGAAAACAGGGGCGATTATTGAGCGGCTTTTCCTCTCACCGTTAGATTTAGTTACAGTGGCGCAATTGATCGGTGATGCGCTCAAAACAACGCCAGAAAATGTTAAAATTTTAGCCAAATTAGTATTGTTAAAAACAGGCGGTAATCCCTTTTTTATAAATGAGTTTTTGCGGTCACTTTATACAGAAAAATTGTTACAATTTAATCGCATATCTTTAAGTTGGGATTGGGATTTAGATGATATTAAAAAGCGGAGTTTTACCGATAATGTCGTAGAATTAATGACAGGTAAAATCAAAAGATTGCCCCCGGAAACTCAAGAGATCTTAAAAATAGGAGCCGCGATCGGTAATCAATTTGATTTACCTTTGGTGAGCGCCTTTGAATCCAGAATTTTAAGAGATATTATTAATAGTCTTGATCTGGCTGTCTCTGAAAATTTAGTCATGCCTTTAGATACGAGGGAAAATATCGAATTAGCTTTATTAAATACTCCTAATTATGAATTACCCCAATATAAATTTATTCATGATCGCGTCCAACAAGCGGCATATACCTTGATTCCTGAACTAGAAAAACCGGAAACACATTTAAAAATTGGTAAACAACTATTAGAAAAATTGTCGGAACAACAGAGAGAAGAAAAAATATTTGAGATTGTCAATAATCTGAATTTGGGGATGGAGCTAATTACCACAGAATCTGAGAGAAATGCCCTAGCTAAATTGAATTTATTAGCAGGTCAAAAAGCTAAGATTGCTACAGCTTATAATGCCGCAGTTGAATACTTAAATGTGGGGATGAAACTCCTAAGTGCAGATAGTTGGCAGAGTCAGTATGACCTCACTCTATCCTTGTACTCAGAAGCAGTAGAAACCTCATATCTTAATGGCAATTATGAGGAGATGGAAAAATTTGCAGAAGTTGTGCTTAAACAGGCTAATACTCTGCTGGAAAAAGTGAAAATTTATGAGGTGAAAATGCAAACCAGTATGGCGAAAGTCCAACAACTGGAAGCTCTAAAAATTGGGTTAGAAGTGCTAAATTTAATGGGGATTAGTTTACCTAAATCGCCTACATCTTTAGATATTCAGCAAGCACTTTTAAATACAAATAATTATTTACAGGGGAAAACTATAGATGATTTACTGAATTTGCCTTTAATGACAGATGCCGATCAATTAGCAACTATGGGGGTTTTACGCAGCACAATTCCTCCTACTTATCAAGCAGCACCTGCCTTGTTTCCGTTAATTGTATTATCAATGGTTAATCTATCGATTCAATACGGAAATTCTGTGCTTTCTCCCTTTGGTTATATTTGTTATGCAGTAATTTTACACGGGGTATTATTGGAGATTAATTCTGCTTATGAATTTGGCAATTTAGCTTTAATGTTAGTAGATAAATTAAATTCTTTAGAAGTAAAAACTGAAATCCATTTTATAGCAGGGGCTTGTACTATATATGGCAAAGTTCATGCTAAAGAAACCTTACCACTGTTAGTAAAAGGATATGAAAGCGGGCTGGAAAATGGACATTTTGAATTTGGTGGTTATGCAGCCATGCAAAAGGGTCAACATTCATATTTTATTGGTCGAGAACTGACAGAAATATCGGCGGAAATAGCCATAATTAGTCATTCTCTGGCCCAACTTAAGCAAAATAATGCTTTAATTTGGAATCAAATATTTCAGCAAGCTGTTTTTAATTTGTTGAACACTGCTAATAATCCTTGTTTGTTAATAGGTGAAGCCTATAATGAGCAAGAATGTTTACCAATTCTTCAGCAAGCAAATGATCGAACTGGATTGCACTATTTTTATGTAAATAAACTAATTTTATGTTATTTGTTTGAAGAGCAGCAGCAAGCTTTAGAAAATACCATTGCCGCAGCCAATTATTTAGATGGAGTGACAGCTTTTTTAGTGGTGCCAGTGTTTCATTTCTATGATTCTTTGGTGCGGTTAGCTGTATATCCATTTGTTCCTAATACAGAACAAGATGACCATTTGAATAAAGTCCAAGCTAATCAGGCAAAAATGCAAATATGGGCGGCTCATGCTCCCATGAATTTTCAGCATAAATTTGATTTAGTGGAAGCCGAAAAATGTCGGGTTTTAGGACAGAAATTAGACGCGATGGATCTTTACGATCGCGCTATATCCCTCGCGAAAGAACATCAATTTCTCAACGAAGAAGCCCTGGCTAATGAACTCGCGGCTAAATTTTACCTAAATTGGGGCAAAGAAAAAATTGCCAAAGATTATATGCAGTCCGCCCACTACGGTTATACTCTCTGGGGTGCTACGGCTAAAGTTAAAGACTTAGAACAAAAATACCCGCAATTATTAACTTTAACGTCAACTACTCCTCGGATTAAAGGAAGAACAACAACCCGCACATCAGGTGGGATTGACACCTGTGCTACCTTAGATTTAGCAACAGTAATGAAGGCATCTCAAGCCATTTCTGGGGAAATTGTCTTAGAGCAATTATTGGTATCTCTGATGAAAATTATCATTCAAAATGCCGGGGCACAATGGGGTTATTTAATGTTAGAAAGTCAGGGTAAATTATTGATAGAAGCTGCGGGGGTAATTAATGATGATCATGTCAGTGCCTTACAATCAATTCCTATTGAGAATAACTTACCTATTACCCTCATCAATTATGTAGCCAGACTGAAGGAAGATGTGGTTTTAAATGATGCCACCAAAGAGGGTCATTTTGTTAATGATCCTTATATTATCACCCATAAGCCTCAATCAATTTTATGTACGCCTTTACTTATTCAAGGTCAATTAATCGGTATTGTTTATCTGGAAAATAACCTCACGACTGGAGCTTTTACCTCCGATCGATTAGAGGTGATTAAATTATTATCAGGACAAGCCGCGATCGCGCTAGAAAACGCCCGCCTCTACCAAACCCTAGAAAATAAAGTCGCCGAACGCACCGCCCAATTAGCCGAAGCTAATCAAGAAATTAGCGCCCTTAACGAAAAATTGCAAGAGGAAAATTTGCGCCTGAGTGCGGAGTTAGATGTGGCGAAAAAATTACAAGAAATGGTGTTACCCAAACCCGCCGAATTAGACGCGATCGTGGGTTTAGATATTGCTGGCTATATGGAACCAGCCGATGAAGTAGGGGGCGATTATTATGATGTTTTATCCAGTGAGCATGGGGTGAAGATCGCGATCGGTGATGTCACAGGCCACGGCTTAGAAAGTGGTGTATTAATGCTAATGGCACAAACAGCAGTACGCACTCTAAACGAAAGTAACGAAACCGATCCCGTGCGCTTTTTTGATATCCTCAACCGCACCCTTTATGGTAATATTGAACGGATGAACTCCGAGAAAAATATGACCTTAGCCATTATAGATTATGCTGATGGTGTGGTGAAATTAAGCGGACAACATGAGGAAATGATTGTCGTGCGAGCCGATGGCCCGATCGAGCAAATTGATACGATTAATTTAGGATTTCCCATCGGTTTAGATACAGATATCGCGGAGTTTTTTGCCCAAACAACTGTCGGGTTAAATAGCCAAGATATCGTCATTTTATACACCGATGGAATTACGGAAGCCGAAAATATTGAGAAAGAGCTATATGGGTTAGCAAAACTCTGTCAAATAGTCCAAGAAAATCGGGGGCTTTCTTCCCAAGAAATTCGTCAAGCCGTCATTGACGATCTGCGACAATTTATTGGCAACCAGAAGGTATTTGATGATATCACATTAGTCGTATTAAAACAAAAATAGCCGGTTTCTATAAGAAATTAAAGGCGACAGGATATGAGTAGGCGATCAAATTGTAAAACAGGCATCCTGCCTGTTTCTAATCAACGGGAGCATCCCATTTTTATAATAGGTAGTTGGGGTAGCCTGTGCGTAGCAAAAACGTCTCGCTCCCTAGGCTTCTCATAGAGAGCGAGACGCTCCCACTACACTTTTTTGGCACATTTGAGATGCACCCTAATCAACTGTTTATAGAAACAGGCAAGATGCCTCTTCTACCTTTTGCTAATATGGCAATTCTCAATGATATGAGGTACAAAGATGATGCCGAAATAAATTGTTGTATAATACTAAAATTAGGAAAAACTGTAATATCATTTCCGGTAGCACAACCATCATTTATGTAGGGGCGGGTTCGCCGATAAATTTTGTCACCCACAGATAACATTTATAAACCCGCCCCACCGAACAGATAACCCCTGATAAATATCCCCGTCTCATGGTTAAATACATTAATTTGTGATTTATTGGTGGGTGGGGGCGGGTTTATTTAATTTGTCTGTGAATATCAAATATCTAGGCGAACCCGCCCCTACAAAATTAGGGTTATTTCACCGGACTTAATATGAGGAAATCACGATGTTTAATTTGGGGAAACCTGCGGTTATGAACTCATTAAAAAAAGTGAATTGCTTCCTGAATTAGATGTTGAGATGTTGACCGAATTTGTGAAGCATCCTAACCCCTTCGCGGCAGCAAAAGAATGGAGGAAACGTTGCCAAGGAATTTAATTAGTAAGGCAGATCAGGCCTTATTCTGTACGGCTAGGGAGAAAGGACACGATCGCGCTCATTTTATCGAGATCATTTGAGATAGAAGAAGAGGTGGCCAACCCTACTAACAATGTACCGCTTAGACTATCCTAAAGATGATCCTCCCGTTTTTTTTGCTTATGATGTGGGATGCTCCCAATTAGTTTTTCCGCCGAATCAGCCTTGACAAAATGTAATACAATGATCTAACATATATCAACAGAGTCCAAGGAGACTGTAGCTTAAGGGAAAAGCACTGGTTTGCGAATCCAGAGATGGGGGTGCAAATCCTCCGAGTCTCCCCCACTCTAGCCTCACCTAAGAGACTGTAGTTTAATGGAAGAATATTGCCCTTTCACGGCAAAGATGGGGGTTCGATTCCTTCCTGTCTCCACCTGTATTAAACCTAATAGTATGGGTGATAAAACTAATCTCTGAGCATTGACTTTTATTCACAGAAAATAATGAATCTCTCGGCTGATGATATAGAAATTACCCTTAATGTTTTGCAGCAAATTGCTGACAATCCGGCGTTGATTGATTCCCATGATCGCGTGAAAAGTTTGATTGCTAAAATTTATAAACAAGGAAAAAAAGCGAAAAAACAGCACAATAAACAAAAGTGTCAACTTCAAGACAAAGCTTTAATTTCTACAACAGATATAGTCAAATTTCAGGAGAATCCGAGGGAAACTACTGAACAATTGATCGCCAGAGATTACGGCGTTTCCCGCAATTTTATTAAACCCAAATCTTGTTATATTTGTAAAAACCTTTATACAGAAATTCATCATTTTTATCATTTACTCTGTCCCAGTTGTGCCAGATTCAACTATGCTAAAAGGGAGCAACATACCGATTTAACCGGACGAATCGCGTTAGTCACCGGAGGCAGAATTAAAATTGGCTATCAAACCGCGTTGCGTCTCCTCCAAGATGGGGCAAAAGTGATTGTAACAAGTCGATTTCCTGGGGATACGCTCAAACGGTTTCGTAATGAACCCGATTTTGAACAGTGGCAAAAACGATTATGTATTTACGGGCTAGATTTGCGGGATTTACCCGCGGTTGAATCCTTTATTAAATTTTTAATCCCTAGGGAAACCCATCTGGATATTTTAATTAATAATGCCGCCCAAACAATTAAACGTCCTTTGGCTTTCTATCAACATTTATTAGAACAAGAAAAATGTTCCTATCAAGGTTTAAATAATAACCATTATTTCGCATCTAGGCTATTAGAATCTAAACTTAATAATGAGAATATTTGCTCAGAGATAAATGTTGATTTTCCCAAGGAGATGTTAGATAGAGATGGACAACAACTCGATCAACGTCCCCTCAATAGTTGGAAATTAAAATTAGATGAAGTCAGTACCCTCGAACTGTTAGAGGTGCAACTGGTTAACACGATCGCGCCTTTTATGCTCAATAGTCAACTCAAACCTCTATTAACGCGATCGCCCTTTGCTCAACGGTTTATCATTAACGTTTCCGCGATGGAAGGCCAATTTAATCGAGAGCATAAAACCGTATTTCATCCCCATACTAATATGGCTAAAGCCGCGTTAAATATGATGACTCGTACCAGTGGGGTCGACTATGCCCGCGATGGGATTTATATGAATAGTGTAGATACAGGTTGGATTACCGATGAAAACCCCTATCCTCAACGACAAAACGCCCAAAAACATCGCGGATTTTATCCACCATTAGATATCATAGATGGCATGGCTCGCATTTATGATCCTATTATTCAAGCAATAGAAAATCCCCATCAACCGTTATTCGGTCATTTTCTCAAAAATTATATTCCTTATCCTTGGTAAATCCCATGACTTCATCTATCTATTTTTGGGAATACTTGCTCGACAAAGGTTTCAGCAATTATTTTAGTGTGGTTGCCAAAATTTGAACCCCTCACTGGGCAAAGCTTTCAGAATTTAGATGCCTTTGCCTTGGATATAGACGAAGCCTTCTGGAAGGTTTCACAGATGTTTTCCAGATAGCTCATCTTCTCGATTATCTTATCCTGATTCATTTCAAATTACAGAGGAAAATCCTCAGGATTTTGGTGAACACTAAACAGAGATTCTGAGAAACCGGGTTTCTTGGCTTGGGGGACTCAGGTTAATGCTTTACCTGCTATCAGAAACCCGGTTTCTTTACCCAACCTGAATCTTTGGATAGGCTTGATCTATGACTCCTTTACCTCGTAAAAATCCTGTATTTGCTCCGGGTAAAATATACTGTAATGTATCGGGAGTAAAGCGATCAAGCAGTAATTTAACATTTTTAATTTGTCTTGGCCAATGAAATGTTTTTGCGGTGCGTAATGGCACGGGAATACCTTGTTGATTCGGTAATAAATGACGGCCGGTAAATAATACTCCTCCTAGCCCGTTGTGATATAAACAAGATGAGCCTGGGGAATGGCCTGATGTCCACAAAATCTCCACGCGATCGCGCCAGGAAAAAGTATCTTCAAAAGTAGTAACATTTAAGCCCGGTAATAAATAGGCTTCTTGTTCTTGAATGAGGATATCACAACCAGTTGCTTGTTGAATTGAGCGCACCTGCGCGATCGCGCCTCGATGAGTAAGAAATAACCACCTGACGGGGCCCTGTTGCTGTAAAAAAGTCTCAGTGGTTTCATCCCAAGGGGGACTATCAACAATGATATTTCCTTCTTCAAGGGCGAGAAAATACGCGGTGCCCCCAAGGGTATCCCGGTTCGGGGAAAAGGCGAAAATATTGTCTAAGACTAGCCGAGGTGGTTTGGATGTAGAAGTCTGTGGAATCAAGGAATTATCAATTATGGGTAATTTTCATGTTTTATCCTATAATAGGAGATAAGTCAATTTCAAGAATATCTACCTTGAGCGGGTGTCTCCCGTCTCAAAATCAAATAAACTAGGGTTTTGTTATGCTTTCTTTTTTATGGTTGTTTATACTGGGAGTTATCACTTACTTCCTATTACAGCGCAGTGCTCGTCCAATCACTCGAACTCCCCTTTGGCTATTATGGCTAGTAATGATGTCCCCCGCGTTGATTTGGAGTATCTGGATTTTTATATTTAAAAATAATAATATTCCTTTACCTGTTTTAATTATTCCTTTTTTGGTTTGTCCTATATTATATTGGTGGTTGGTTTATATTGGCCGATCGCGTCCTCCTGTTTCCGAAACGGCTTCATCATCTCCAGAAGAAGCCAAAACTCCCTTACGTCCGATCGAACCCAGTGAAGAAGAATCTCTGCGTAATTGTTTTTCTTGGTCAATTTTTGCGCTCCATCATGTTGAATATCGCCCTCAAGCAGTGATCTGTCGGGGCCAATTACGCACAGATACAGAAACCGCGTATCAAACAATTGAAGCCAATGTTAAACGAAATTTTGGTACTCGTTTTTTAGTTCTTTTTCAAACAAGTTCTAGTGGTCAACCTTTTTTCGCCCTTGTACCTAACCCCTATCTGAAAAAAACAGAAAATGCGATCAAAAAACAACCTTTATTTCGTCCGGCTTTAGCTTTATCACTATTAGCAATTACCTTGTTTACCACGACTTTGATCGGTGCGGAAATAGCCGGAGTTACCGATAAAGCATTACAAGCAAATCCGGGGTTATTTATTTATGGTTTACCCTATTCATTAGGTTTAATTTTGATTCTGGGAGTCCATGAATTTGGTCATTATTTTACCGCGCAATTCTATAAAATTCCCACAACTTTACCCTATTTTATTCCCTTTCCCTTTTTCCTGGGAACCTTTGGCGCGTTTATTTCGATGGCGACTCCAGCACCTAACCGCAAAGCTTTATTTGATGTCAGTATTGTCGGACCGATCGCGGGTTTTCTGGTGACTCTTCCCTTCCTGATTTGGGGGTTTATGCACTCAGAAATAGTACCGATAACAAGCAAATCAAATCTCTTAAACTTTAATTCCTTTAATCCCCATTTTTCTTTGTTGATTACGCTCCTTTGTAAGATCATCTTTGGTAGTTCGTTAAATGCCCAAAGTGCCCTTAATTTGCATCCCGTCGCGATCGCGGGTTATCTAGGAGTGATCATTACCGCGTATAATTTAATGCCCGTGGGACAATTAGATGGTGGCCATATTGTCCATGCCATGTTTGGACAACAAAAAAGCATGATTATTGGACAAATCACGAGATTTTTCATGTTAATCTTATCCTTTTTAGAACCCGGATTATTACTTTGGGCGATCTTTTTATTCTTAATGCCAATATATGATGAACCCGCGCTAAATGATGTGAGTGAATTAGACAATAAACGGGAGATATTAGGGTTTATTGCCTTGATTTTCTTGTTAATTATTATCTTACCTGCACCCAAAATTTTAATTTAGTTTTGGGTAAGATAACTCGCGGGAACGAGGCTCTTACCCTCCATTAAAAAATGATGAAAATACGAAAACCACCGGGAATGTAAGGATTTTACCATCCTATTTCCCTACTCTTGTGTATAAAAAAAATGAAAAAATTAGGTTTATTTTTATTTATCTTTTCGTGGATTCCTTGGGTTATAATAATTTTAATTGTGCCCTTACTCACCTTAAATTTAACACAAAAAGCCTTACTCGTGGGTATTCTGCTTTTGATCGCGGAAATTAGCTTTTGGCTAAGTATCGTGATCTTAGGAAAAGAAGTCGTCACTCGTTATCGACGTTACTTTAACCCTCGCCTTCTTTGGCAAAAAATCAAAAAAATGTTTCTTTAAGGCGAAAAACCAAGTTTCTCAGGAATAAGAAATTAATAAAGTAGTGCAGGCATCTTGCCTGCCTTCCGGCAGATATAGGCGAAACTACCAAGCCAATAATCAAGTTATTTAATTTCCATTCCTCAGTTAAATTACTTTATCGGAGCAACCATGTCTCAACATCCTGATCATTACAAAATTCAACGTCTGCGTCAACTGTCCAATTTATTAGATAATGCCATTAAAATTCCGGGTACATCATTTGGGATTGGACTTGATCCGATCATCGGATTATTACCGGGCGGAGGGGATTTTCTCACTGGATTATTCTCCGCGTATATTGTCTTTTCCGCAGCCCAATTAGGGGTTTCTAAATCAACTTTAGTGCGGATGACTTCTCATATCATTATTGATACACTCGCGGGAAGTATTCCCGTGGTTGGGGATATTTTTGATATCGCGTGGAAAGCAAATACCAAAAATATGGAACTCTTGGATGCCCATTTAGCCTCCCCTCAGTCTGTCAAAAAAGCTGATACTTGGTTTGTTTTTTTGTTATTAACGAGTTTAATCATTTTTATCGGTTTAATGATTTTTCTTGGAGTCGGATTTTTTTATCTTGTCTTTCATTGGCTCACAAATAAATAAACAAGTTTCGACAATTTTTCCCAAGTTTAAACCGTCTTCTGTCACCCCAAAAACTACGTTTATGGGTCATTTTTAACCATTTTCCAATATCCCCTTTACCGGATGTCACAATTTATGCGATAATGAGAATTAACTCTTTTGACACACCTCTTAACAATGGCTGAAATTCCCCAAACTCCTGACGCGCTGGCGGAAGCACTTACCGATATCTCGGATCTGAATTTCCAACTTCCTGATCCCGAAGATCAAGGAATTGCTGATTATGATTTTCAATTACAACTTGATAATGCTTGGAAAGTTTGTGATCGCTTTGATTTACAAACAGATATTTGGCGAGGCCGTATTTTACGAGTCGTGCGTGATAAAGAAAAAAAAGGTGGTGATGGACGCGGGACAGGGTTTTTAAATTGGTTAAAAGAAAGAGAAATTAGTAAAAGTCAAGCCTATGCTTTGATCGAATTAGCTAATAGTGCTGATACTCTTATGGAAGAGGGACAATTAGATCCAGACGCGATTAGAAATTTTAGTAAACGTGCCTTTGTGGAAACGGCTAAAGCGTCCCCAGAAGTTCAACAAATGATTACTGATGCCGCTCTTAACGGCGAGCGGATTACTCGTCGAGAAGTTAAACAATTAACCGATGAATGGACGGCGATGCACTCTGATTTACTCCCTGAAGAAATCAAAGAAAAAGCTTCTGACGGCTCTTTACCCACTCGTTATCTCGCGCCTTTAGTTAAAGAATTAGAAAAATTACCACCTACTCATCAAACAGAAATTCAACAACAAATTTCGGAAAATCCTGATGTTGATACCGTAAAACAATTAACCTCAGACGCGAGAAATTTAGCCAAATATTTAGACTCTGCCGCCCAAGTTCAAGCCCTAAATAATACTCATTTAGATATGGAAATGGCCTTAGAAGAGGCCTTACGATTAGGTTGTTTAAATACTACCGCGGATATTGTTAAACAAGCGGCTCAATTAGAACAAGCTGTGGTTAAATTATATACTGTGTGGAAAAAGTTAGGCGGTTTAGCGGATCGTTTATATGTTGATACGGGTACAAGTACCCCGAATTTGCGATTACTATTAGGTTGTTTAGATACCTTATCAGGACAAACGATTAATGTCTCCATTGGAGATGATGATCAAACGATTCGTTTACAAATCCTTTCTGATTAATATTAATTTTGTTAAGGAAGAAGGAAGAAGGAAGAAGGAAGAAGGAAGAAGGATGAGTGGAAGAAACCTGTAGGGGCGAAGCATTTGGGCGATAATCTATTGATAAGTACCAAGATTTTGTTTCCAAATGCTTCGCCCTACCTATCCATAACGCGATTGCCGTATCTCATCCGGTTGAAAACCGCGATATCTACTCATTTGTGCAGCGCGATACTTGCTACAGGCTGAGTGGTGGCGCACACGCGATCGCGCCTCCACCCAACCTATCCCACGTTAAAATAAAATTAGGTTAAGCTCAATTCAAACCCAATTATCACATGATCAGTTATGGCAACCCCAAATCAAATTCTGGAAAATCTCAAAATTTTAGAAGCACTCTATAACCGAGGCGAAGTGAGTGAAGTAGTAGAGCGATCGCTCCAAAAAATCATCACTCATGAAATCGCCATTGCCCAACAACAAGCGGCAGAAATAGAAGCAGATTTACAACAATATGAAACCCAATATCAAATGCCATCCGCTGAATTTTACCAAAAATTTCGCGCGGGAGAATTAGGAGATGATGTCGATTTTGTCGAGTGGAGTTCTTTTTATCAAATGTGGCTTTCTGTTCGAGAACGCGTGCAAATTCTTCTCTCTAATTCCTAAGCATGATATCAGCCCAGTATATCACAGAAATTAAAGCAAAGTTGCTGGCAAGTCCCGCGATCAAGTCTGTGGCAATTGTTAAAGAACGATCTCTGCTGGAAATTGGATATTTCCGCGCTCGCGTAACCCTCAATAATGGTGATTTTTTAGAAGTTGTAGAATTTTTTACTGTTATCAATAATCGTTGCATCACGGAAAGTTATCGATATCAGTGGATGGATGAAAGCCAGCAAACTCTACGGAGGTGATGGGATAATGTCGAACATTTCCCAAACTTACCCAATTTTCCCTATCACGTTCATATTATAGAAGAGTCAAATGTTGAACCTAGCTCTTTAATAAATATTCTGGAATTGATTGATTTGATAGAAGCAGAAATCTGTTAATAACCAAGTACAGGGTAGGGATAGGGCAGTGCCGTATCCCTACCTCGATGAAAAACCACGATACTCTATTCGTGGTTTTATCTGTGCAGTTTGGGAATATCAGCAGTAGCTAAAGTCACGACTTTACCATCACGCCAGATGGCAATTTTCGGCAGGGGTTTTAGGTATTAATTTACATAATTTTAGCTAAAAGGAGAGGCACGATCGCGTGAATTGGTAAAATATGTTGAACCGCACCCAGGGCGATGGCTTCCTTGGGCATCCCAAAAACAATAGAAGTCGCCTCATCTTGGGCAATCGTAACACCTCCAGCTTGCGCGATCGTCAACATTCCATCGGCCCCATCTCTACCCATTCCTGTTAACAAAACCCCCGCACAATGAGCGCGATAAAAATTCGCGATCGACTGAAAAGTAATAGTAACAGAAGGACAATGGCCGCTCACAGGAGGTGTTGCCGAATAGAAAAAACGACCAAATTTATCTAATTCTAAATGACGACGCTCCGGGGGAAAATAAACGACTCCGGGTTGGGGAATTTCCCCCAGATGAGCAATTTTCACCGGTAAATGACATTCTAAGGCTAACCAATCAACTAAACCCTTTAAAAATCCCTCACTAATATGTTGCACACAAATAACAGGAATGGGAAATGTAGATGGCAGTTGGGACAAAATTTGATGTAATGCTTGGGGGCCTCCCGTTGATGCACCAATCGCGAGCATTTTAATTGCCTTTGTCTTCGGAGTCACAGAGATAGATGGGGAAGAAAACGACAATTGAGAAGCCCGACTAACTCCCCTCTCCTTTTGGGAGACGGCCTTAGGTTTAGGGGTTGGGGAGACGGGTTGGGGCTGGGGTTGGGGTTGGGGTTGGGGTTGGGGTTGAGGGCGAGAATGTCGGGTAAAAACTTTCACTCCCGATAAGATTTTAATTTTGTGAATTAACTCTTGGGCAACGCGATCGTAGTCAGCCATTAAACCCGTTGTCGGTTTAGGAAAAACATCGATCGCGCCAGCTTCCAATAAATTAAAAACATTTTGAGTATCCTCCGCTTGCACAGAAGCACTAATAACCAAAATTGGTCGAGGAAATTGTTGCATAACTTCGCGTGTAAACTCCAACCCATTCATCGGAGCCATGTGAAAATCTGTGCAAATAACATCAGGTTTAACTTTAGCGAGAAGTGCCAATGCGGTGACACCATTCGGCGCAGTTCCCACAATTTCGATATCCGGTGACGCGGTAAAAATTCTTTTAAGGATCACTTGAACAACCGGGGAATCTTCAACAATTAAAACACGAATAGGAGACATTATGAGTCAATGAATTGTAAATTTGGGATGATCGATTTTAGTAGATGAACTTTACCCCTATAACAAAGTGAGGTTATCCTCTTAGGCTAATCGTCTTAAAGTTTCCAACAAAACTTCTTGATTAAAAGTCCCTTTTGTGATATAAGCATTAGCCCCCGCGTCCGCACCTCGTTTTTTATCTTCATCGGAGGCTAAAGACGTTACCAAAATAATTGGTAACTCACTATATTCTTTAAGTTGACGTATTTTTTCCGTTAAACCTAAACCATCTAAATTAGGCATTTGCACATCAGAAACGACCGCATCAAAATCACGGGTTTTTAACTTATTGAAAGCATCTAAACCATCAACCGCAGTCACGACTTCATAGCCAGCATTCTCTAAAATACGCTTTTCTTGAGTGCGAGTCGCGATGGAATCTTCCGCTAACAAAATTAGTTGTTTTTTCTGTTTTTCTTCCGGTGTTGAGTTAACCGAATTAACCGGGACAAAAACAGCTTGTTTGCGAAGGGATTTAATTAAATCTTGGGGATTTAAAACCATGCAAACTTCTCCAGTTCCTAAAATTGTGGCTCCCGTAACATTAGGAACTCGTTTAAGTAAATGACTTTGAGGTTTTAACATCACATCTTGTTCATCAATTAAACCATCTACAAATAACCCTAATCGTTCTTCCCCTACTTTAATAATCAAACAGGGGGTATAATCTTGATTATGTAATTTTTGACCCTTCTTAGTCTCTTGTTCGGCATTCATACTTGACCATTGTCGCTGCATGGTAGATAATGGTAATAAATCCGATAAGCGAGCCACTGATACCGGTTGACTATCAAGTATAATTGTCTGGCGACCTTCAAGGCAGAAAATATCGGTTTCGGATATCAGTCGAGTCGTTTGCACAAATTCCACAGGAAAGGCATAAGAAATGCCATCAACTGCGACAATTAAAATATGAGCTGTTGCTAAGGTGGTACTCAATTGTAATCGTAACGTACAACCTTTTCCGGGGATAGAGTCAACTTGAATCGAACCTTTTAATCCTTCAACATTAGTCCGCACAACATCTAAACCGACTCCTCTCCCTGAAACTTCTGTCACAAAATTACGAGTAGAAAAACCAGGGGAAAAAATGAGAGATTGAATTTGATTATTTGTCATAGAAGTTAATTCTTCTAGTTGACAAATTCCCCGTTTTATCGCGGTTTTTTTAATGCGTTCGATATCTAAACCTCTGCCATCATCGGAGACTTCGATCACAATATTAGTAGTAGTTTGATAACCTTTAAGTCGAATAGTTGCATGAGGTGTTTTCCCTAACTTAACTCGTTCTTCGGGTGGTTCTATCCCATGATCAATGGCATTTCTAATCATGTGCATTAAGGGGTCTTTCATTTCTTCTAAAATACGTTTATCGGCCCTGGTATCTCCCCCTTCAATAATTAAATTTACTTCTTTTTTTTCTTGTTTCCCCAAATCACGCACCATGCGAGGGAAGAGACTAAAAATATTAGAGAGTGGCAATAATCTCAAGGTGCGAATGCCCTCTTCTAATTCATCGGCAATCAGATCTAATCTCGCCGTATCTTCATAGACTCCCGTTCTTAATTGATTAATTAAACCTGATAGGTTATCGAGGCGTTCTTCTGCCCGTTGATGATACTTTTGTAATTGAGTCATGGCATTACTAGAAGAATGACCATTTTGATTATTTTCTACTTCTTGTAAAAGTAAACGATGGAGAAACGCGTCTCGATTCCATTCATCCGCGATCGCGGTTAATTCTTCAATTTCAGCCAAACGATGGGCGAGGCGAATTTTTGTTACCGTAAGCTCCCCGGCTTGAGTCATTAAAGCATCTAAATTTTGCGTCGCGACTCGCACACTTTCAATGCGATAGGTAGGTGCAGTGACTTGGGGAGTGGTAATTTGGGGACTAGGAATTGGGAGCTTTTCTGCTTCCGGTGAAAGGGTGACATCTGGGGGGTGATCTTCCTCCATCTCCTTACTCTCTATTTCTTCTGTCTTTTCGAGGGATTCTGGTTGCGATTCTGGTTGCGATTCTGGTTGCGATTCTGGTTGCGATTCTGGTTGTGCTTCTGGTTGTGATTGTAGAGATTCTTCTTGAGGAGTGGGGGGTGTTTTCGTTTCTTTATTAGCCGCCGAAGAAGTCGTGGCCCCCATTAAATTCGCGAGCGCGTAAAAGGTATTGACACCGGATGCTTCTCCCGTCACGGCTTCATTGACAAGTCGGCGTAGCGCGTCTAATCCTTGACAGAGGCGATCGCTAATTTCTGAGGTAAATTTGGCTTCACCTCGTTTCACACTACCGAGGAGATGTTCCATTTGATGGGATAAAGTGGAAACATCTTTGACACCTAACATTCCCGCGTCACCTTTGAGAGAGTGAGTTTCGCGTAGTAACTCTTCTAATTTCGCGATATCGTCAGGATGTTTCTCTAAATGCAAAAAACCATCATCAAGTTTTTGTAAGTGTTCTTCACTAGCGCTTTTAAACACTAAACGGAGTTCATCATCTTCAATCATCATAATGTTTTTTGGTTTAAGTATAATAGGGACTGGGGATTAGGGATTAGGGATTAGGGATTAGGGATTAGGGATTAGGGATTAGGGATTAGGGATTAGGGATTAGGGATTAGGGATTAGGGATTAGGGATTAGGGATTAGGATGTTTCCATCTGGGATCTTGGGAGATCCTTAGTGCCTTAGTGGTTAATTAATTCTTCCTTCTTCCTTCTTCCTTCTTCCTTCTTCCCTCTTCCCTCTTCCTTCCTCCTTCTTCCTTCTTCCTTCTTCCTTCTTCCTTATCATAGAATAAAGCTAAATAATCCGTTTCAGAGTTTGAGCGGTTTGACTCAAGTCTTCTGTACCAATTTTGACTTGAGAAATTCCCGTGGCAGTTTCCTTCGCGACTAGGTTAAGGGAATTCATAGCTTCTACCACTTGTTGAATCGCGAACACCTGTTGTTGGGCTGTGAGAGTAATGCGTTGATTATTAATAACAACTTGGTTAATACTTTCGGCAACTCCGGCAAAAGCTTCCGCGGTGGCTTTGGCAATTTTTGTCCCTTCAGCAACGGTTTTTGTGCCCTCATCGGTAGCCATGACAGTAGAATTAATGGCATTTTGAATATCCTTGACTAAGTTATTAATTTTACTGGCCGATGCTCGACTTTGATCCGCGAGTTTGCGAATTTCTGACGCGACTACAGAAAATCCTTTGCCCTGTTCCCCCGCGCGCACGGCTTCAACGGCTGCATTTAAGGCTAACATATTAGTTTGATTGGCTAATTCACTGACGAGATTTGCAATATTACCAATTTGATCAGTTTGTTGACTCAATTGTAAAATTTGTTGTTGAATCACATCGACTTTTTGTTTCATTTTTGCCATTCCTTCTAGGGTATTGGCGACTGCTTTAGTTCCACCGGAGACAAGTGTTAATGCTTGTTGTGATCCCTTAGACGCGGCTTGAGCTTGTTCTACTGTGACACAACTAGACGCGTTTAATTGCTCCATTGTTGTTGTAGTTTGATTAACCGCTAAAGCCTGTTGAGATACGATTCTTTCTTGTTCTTTAACTGTCGCGGCGATTTCTGTAGAAGATACCGCGATCGCGTTGGTGGCGTTATTAATAGGTTGAACAACTCTACGAGCAATAAACCCCTGAATAAAAACACCCAATAAAATAGTGATAAGAGTCCCCCCGAGGGAAACAATCTTTTCCAATTGTTCCCAAAAAATAAAATTGTTTTCCCTAATTACTAATAGTTTATTTTCTTCCTCTAGCATTTCTTGGAAACCTTGACGCAGTTGTTCCATCTTTTTTTGATTCTGTTCATAAAGTATAAGTGTTTGGAGTTTTTTTTCACGCTCTGAACCCTTAATTAAAATTTTTTGATTCCATTCATTTATTTGGGATTGACAGAGGGTTTCTAATTGCTGAAGTCGTTTAATTTGATCGGGATTATCTTTAAGTATATTTCGCAAGTCTTCCCAATCAGTTTTAATTTTTTGAGTCCCTCTCTTATAGGGTGCTAAAAAACTTTGTTCTCCGGTAAAAATATATCCGAGCTGTCCGGTTTCAGCTTCGAGTAAATGTTTTTCTAATTCTCGTATATTTTCTTTAACCTTATAAGTATGTGTCACCCAACTTACCGCTCCCGATAGGGTTGTCGTTGTCAACTGTGAAACGATACCAGTAACAATCATGGTAACAAAAACACAAGAAAACACCCATCGGAGAATTGTACCCAGTTTGATTTTTTTTTTTTCATTCGGTTGCGTTGTCATTAGAAGTTATCCTTTTTGAGAGAGTAATTTTAGATAGGGCGATTAGAGGAGTAATTTGAATGGTAATATAACTTGATTTAACTTATTACGGAATTTCCTTGTGATACCCACCAAGTCAAAAATTTAACCCTAATTTTGCCGAAATGTGGTTAACTTTTTGAATGTAAGTAATTTTAAATAATTGCTTGGAGATCCAACGCGGCTTCATTGAGTTTTTTCGTGCCGATTTTCGTTTGAGTTACGCCGTTGGCTGCTTGGGCTGCGGCTTGATTAAGAGAATTCATGGCATCGACGACTTGCTGGATCGCGATCGCCTGTTGTTTCGCATTTAATAAAATTTGTTGAGAATTGACCACAATATTATTAATCGAATCACTCATAGAGGCAAAAACTTGAGCCGTTTCTTGCGCGATCGCGGAACCATCTTCAACAGTTTTTGTCCCTTCATCTGTTACCATTACCGTTGAATTAATCGCGTCTTGAATATCGGCAACTAAGGAATAAATTTGAGTCGCGGATTTTTTACTTTGATCGGCTAATTTGCGAATTTCCGTCGCGACTACGGCAAATCCTTTGCCATTTTCACCGGCTCGGACAGCTTCCACCGCGGCATTTAAGGCTAACATATTAGTTTGATTTGCCAAATCACTGACGACGGTTGAAATATTACCAATTTGTCCAGTTTGTTCGCTCAAATGCACAATTTGTTCTTGCATTTTTTCCACTTTCTTTTTCAACTTATTCATGGAATCTAAAGACATTCCGATCGCTTTTGTGCCGCTATATGCTAAGGATAAAGCTTGTCGGGCTTGGGCAACGGCTGTTTCAATTTGTTCGGCTGTTACTTGGGAAGACGCGCCTAATTCATCCATTGTGGTTGTGGTTTCATGAACGGATGTAGCCTGTTGAGTAGCCATTCTTTCTTGCTCTTCAACAGTGGTGGCAATTTCCGTCGAAGAGATCGCGATCGCGTTGATAGCTTGATTAATAGTTCCCGCGACTCCCCCAGCAATTAACCACGCGACAATAATGGCAAATAATAATAATAATAATGAACCAATTAAGAGGGATAGTCGTAAAAAAGTGAGGGACTCCTTGGCCGCGTTTGTTTCTTTTTGTAATCGATCTCTTTCATGTTTGTTAAATTGGTCGGTTAATCCATCAAATTCTTCGACAAAACGGGTATATTTTCCTGTATTAAAAATAGCAAGAGCTTCCCCTTGTTTACCCTGACGAACTAAGCGAAATAAATCATTAGAACCCTCATAATATTCATTGACGAGATCGAGCATACGATTAAGGCGTTGTTTTTGCTCATCAATTTTAATTTCTTTGGCGATCAGATCCGCCGATTTACGAGCTGAGTTGAACCCTTCCTGATATTCCGTAAAAAATGTGTCATTTTTATTAATAAGATAACCCCGACTACTCCGCACCATTTCCTGAGCGGAGAGAGACATATTATTCATTTCAATAATCACATTTTGCACCCTTTCCACTTCTTCAAATGTTTTAAAAACTTGCTCCGTAATTGTATAAGCCATTGTTCCGATAATGACATAAAATACCGCGGGTGTGGTATATCCCAATAACATTCGGGTTCTCAGTTTTATTTGACGAGTCATGATCAGGTTCTCCTTTATATTGTTCAGATGGTTTATAGTTGATAAGAGTTAGACTCCTAAATCAGTTAAGGACTGATTGTTAAGTGAAATTGCTTATCACCTTTTGACAATTAACCTTTACCTTTTATAGTCTAAATGATTTGTACAATTCAGGTAGGGGCAATCCCCCCGTGGTTGCCCTAATTGATCAGGGGTAGGCACGGGGGTGCTACCCCTACAAATCTATATGAATGATTTAGACTTGCTATTTTACTTTAAACTTCTTCATCAACGATGAGAGCACCTTTAGTCATCATTTTCTGAAGATCAAGAATACTCATCATTTTATCCCGATAGGGTGCTGTCCCTCGCAGATACTCATCATTGGTATAATGAATAGCAGTAGGAACGGGGGTTATATCTAAGGGATTTAAGTACATGACATCTAAGACTTCATCCACCACAATTCCCGCGACAATATCCGAAACTTCCACCACGATCGCTTTTCCTAAAGATTCCATGTTTCCCATCGGCATATTAAGAGCATTACGAATATCAACTAAGGTTAAAATTTCCCCTCGTAAATTCATATTTCCGACAATATGGGGGGGGGTACAAGGAATAGCCGTCACTTTACGAATGTCGGTAAATTCCCTAACTAAGTCAAGATTCAAACCCAAAACTTCACCATTTAATGCTATTACCGCGAGGGGCATTTTACTGCGAAGAAAATCTTGATTTTCATCCTGTTTTTTTAAATTTTTAGCCCTCTCCCGAAAAATTATTTTTTCTTCTGGGGTTGCCTTGGGACAGAAAACAGGATGTTCTAAAAATTTCTTAGGACTCGCGACTTTTTCTTCTAACAGATCAATCTCCTCCAAATCAGAAAAAATTTGAGGATTTTCTTGTCTCGCCCGCCGCGACGTTTTTCTCAAATCTTCTTCTTCTTGAGAATATTGAATTAAAATTTTCGGATCGAGAAGCATTACTAAACCTTCATCAATTTGCAAAATACCTCGAATAAAATGATGAGATTTTGTCGGCAATTCCCGTTTATAGGAAAGCTTGGATTTGATCGCGTTTTCCTCAATCATTAACACTTCTTTAACTTCATTTACAATTATCCCAATTTGAGAATCTTCCGCCGAAATGGTAATCACACTATCTGTAATCATATAGTCATCAGATTGATATCCGAAACGGAGATTAAGATCCATCACAGATAAAAATTCCCCCCGTACATTGATCGCACCGACAATCTCATCAGGAGATTCCGCGATGGGAGTTAATTCGGGTAGCAAGAAAATTTCTTGTACCGCGAAAGCTTCCACTCCATAAAAGGAATCATGTTGTTTAAAAATCAGATAAGGTATCTTTTCCATAATTTTTGCTCACTTCAAATCATTTTTGCAAAACTTTTTCCAGATAGTTTAACATTTCCCGTACCTTCAGATGACTCGGATACCCCAGAACACTATCGGGGGGTAATTTCTGCACGATATCCCACGCGATTTTATACATCTTTTGCGATCGCGTGATATCCAGCTCTCGTGCATAAATATCCCCTAATTTAAAATAAGCGGAAAGGGCAGTATGATCGAGATAGATAATACGCTTAAAAATTTTTTTTGCCTGTTCTAATTCTCCTTTTTCTTCAGCAATATGGGCTAATAAATAATAGGGAAATTCCGATAAAGGGTTGAGCTTAATTGCTTGCTGACAACATTCATTTGCCTGATGATATTCACCAATATTAGCATAGACTTGGGCCTGAAGATAATAAGCTTCAAAATGACGGGGCGATAATTTTAGTAACTCATCAAGTTTCTTGAGCACCTCACGATAGGCTTTATTGGTAAATAAATGTTGTGCTTCTTCCCATAAAATAAATTCTTTTTTGTGCGCGATGTCACCAGCTGCTAAATTAGCTATTGGCGGGACTTTATTTAGTTTTTTTTCTGGGTAAATATTACTCCTTGTATTACTATTTTGAGAAGAATTATTGAGGGCCAAGATTTTCTGTTCTGGTGGGTGCGAGTCTAATGGAGAATCCAATGGCAGCAAATTTTCCCCCGGAGCGAATAAGTCCATTTCATCTAAGGAAGAAAGGGCTTTTCTGACGCGAGAGACTTCACCTAAATGAGCTTCTGTGCGTTGATAAACAACAGATTCAGGAAAAACTTTAGTTTGAAAATACTCAATATGTTGACCATGAAGTTCGGCATGACCCGTTATTAAATATCCCCCTAATCTCAAGGTATGATAAAATTTATTGATAACTTTTGCAATGGAAATAGTATCAAAATAAACAAAGACATTGCGACAAATAATTAAATCCATATTATAAATTTCATCAGTAAAATTAGGAAAGGGATCTTGAATTAAATTATTACTGCGAAACTTGACCATATTACGCAAATCATCACTAATATACCATTCATTTTTTTTATGAACAAAATGCTGATTTTTGATGACGGAATCAACTTGGCGAAAAGACCAATCACTATATATTCCTTTTCGGGCTTTTTCCATCACTTCTTCATTAATATCCGTTCCTAAAATTAACAAATTCCATTCAGGCCAGTCGGGTAAAAGTTCTTTCACTAACATAGCTAAAGAATAGGGTTCTTCCCCCGTTGAACAACCGGCACTCCAGAGGCGAATAGATTTCGGTATTCCTAATGTCTGAAAAGCTATTTTTTTTGTTTGAATTAATTCTGGTAATATAATTTTCTGTAAAATTTCAAACTGACCTTTGTCTCGCAAAAAATAACTTTCTGTCACGGTTAACTGTAAAATGAGTTCTCGCCACTCTTTCTGACTTTGTGGAGAAGGATATTCTAATAGATCATAATATTTTTCTGGTTTTGACATCTTAATCGACTTCATTCTAACCCCAAGTTTTTGCGAAAACAATTGGCGATCTTGTGGGCGAATTTGCAAGCCGGTATATTGGGAAATCAAGTCGATAAATTTTTGCAAAAGAATCTCATTCATTGATTAATTTCTCCGATATTTTAATATATGTTATGTTTGTATTATGACAGACTATGCGTTTTTTTTCAACTTTTTTGAAGGAAGTAAAAAAAATTAATCATTTAATTTTTCTCCCCTAAACATAGATTTCCGAAAAACTTAATTTTTATTAACAATGATGTGTCAGCCCAAAAGGAACAGGACTTCAGCACCCGGAGTCACGGATGGGATTAGGTTTTTCTCATTTAATTTTACAACAGTTCTCAAAAAATGTCGTTTTAAGGGGGTATAAGAGGCGGTTAAACTAAGTTCCTGAGAACTGAAGGGGAATTTTAATCGAGAATTCTGTGCCAAGTCCGACTTCTGAGATACATTTGAGGATACCGCGATGTTTTTCGACAACGATATGATGGGCAATGGAAAGACCCAAACCGGTCCCTTTACCTACGGGTTTGGTGGTAAAGAAGGGATCAAAGGAGTGATTTTTGACTTCTTCTGGCATTCCGGGGCCATTATCGGAGATACGAATAATCATATATTGGGGGGCATTCAAGTCATTATTATTTTCTATTTCTTCTTCAGTCAAATTGTTTTCTTCTTCGCTTCCTATCCGGGTTGTAATTTTAATAATTTGCGGTTCTGGATTATTTTCTAAGGCATCGATCGCGTTACTTAAAATATTCATAAATACTTGATTTAATTGTCCGGCGTAACATTCCACCAAGGGGACTTTTCCATAGTCTTTAATCAATGTAATTGCCGCTTTTTTCCCATGAGCCTTGAAACGATGTTGTAATAAAAGAAGAGTATTATCTAATCCTTCGTGAATATCAACGGGTTTTTTATCCGCTTCATCCACGCGGGAAAAATTGCGTAAAGACTTGACTATTTGATCAATCCGTTCTGTCCCCACTTTCATCGAAAGCATCAATTTAGCTAAATCCTCTGTAATAAAATTAATATCAACTTCCTCATAAATTCTTTCAATTTCTTCGATGGGATTGGAGTACGCGTCTTGATATAATTTCAGGAGATGTAAAACCGTTGTAGTATATTCAATCGCGTAGGAAATATTGCCGGATATAAAGGAAAGGGGATTATTAATTTCATGGGCAATTCCCGCGATCATTTGACCGAGACTGGACATTTTTTCGGTTTGGACTAATTGAGTTTGGGTAGTTTGTAATTGACGTAAAGCTTCGGTGAGTTGTTGGGCTTTGGCTTGAGCTATTTCCGCACTTTTTTGAGATTGGCTATAGAGTTCTGCTTGATCGAGCGCGATCGCTAATTGATCGGTAACAGCCTTTAATAATTCTATCTCATTATCACGCCAAATATGAGATTTCTGATTATTTTCATTAACCACCATTCCACAACAAACCACACCAATTTCGCCGGAAATTGTTTGTAATGGTGTTGCTAAAATTGAAGTAAAACCCGCCTTCTTTAAAAAATCACGCATCAGGGGTTCTTTAAAGCTATTAACATCATCTAATTTCAGCATTTCTAAATTTAACAGTTTTTCGGTAAACGCCCCCGCGTTGCCGATTAAATAATTCCCAACTAATGATGGTAGCTTCTCATTTTTTGCTTCTTTTACTACTTGCCAAAAACGTCCTCGCTTGGCAGATATATTTGATAAATATGACGATGAATTTGACTTGTTCTTTCCCTCACGATACCAGGCAAATAAACAGCGATCTACTTGTAATAAAGTTTGAATTTCTTGCACCGCGGTTTCTAAAATGGTATTAACATCTAGGGAATTACGAATTTGTTTAGTTAATCTTAATAATAAAGCTTCACGGTTAGTCGAATAACGGGCTCGATCAATCCCGATCGCGATCGCGTTAACCACCCATCCCAATAACTCTCTAATATCTTCGGTAATGGGTTCATTACTACATAAAGCCAAAACCCCGACCAAATTATTTTCTACCATTAATGGATAACCCGCGACGGCGACAACTTTATCCATTTCTTTGCTAACATCTTCCGTTAACATTGTATTCATTGATGTCGCGACTTTACTAATATAAGGCACTTTATATTGACCAATAAAGCCTACCATCATAATCCCTAAAGGAACGCGATCGGCAAAATCCGCGGTTGGGGGTTGTTCTCCGGCAAAAGCTTGTAATTCCAACAAACGAGTTGCCCGATTTAAAATCCAAATTCCGGCAAAAGTCATCTCCAAATGTTCAAGCATTGCCCTAGTACAATGATTAAGAATTTGCGGTAAACTATTGCTTTTTCCTAACGCGATACCAATTTCTCCGGCTAAATTAGAAAGACGAGCCCGTTGTTTAAGATTAACCTCTTGCTGTTGACGTTCCGATAAATCACGGGAAGTGATCACAATAAAAATTTTACCCAGCTCATCAAAAAAACTTTGGCAAGTGCTTTCATAAAGATGCCAAGAGCCTTGTTGATGAAGCCATCGAATTTCCAGAGAAGGGGTTAAACTAGGAGTTTCAATAATTTGGGCAAAAATGATCTCTAATTTAGGAATATCATTAGGATGAATCCACTGAAAAATACTTTGCTCGATTAAGTCTTCTGGTTTATATCCCAATTGTTTTTGAATGGAAGCATTTTGATAGGAGACAACGGCATCATGTACTACCGTGATGACATCAGAAATATTTTCAAGTATTCTGCTGAAATTTCGCAGCATCACCGGATCTCCTTGGACTTAATTGGGAAAGGAAGAGGGAAGACAGTTGACAGTTGACAGTTGACAGTTGACAGTTTGTTGACAGTTGACAAACGCTTTTATGGTAAGTCTTTCATTGGTAAATAAATAAGTTTTTCCAGGTTTTCAGGAAGCCTCACTGGTTTAAGAAGTGCTATATGACACAACTGTCAACTATCAACTGTCAACTTTATGACACAACTGTCAACTGTCAACTGTCAACTGTCCACTGTTAACCCCATTCACCAATCCCCATTCCCCATTCTACGCGGGATAGATCCTGAGACGACGATTGGGTTCTTCCCCGAAACTATGGGACTTTAAATGGTAATGTTCTACTAATTCATGTTGCATTTTGCGAACAGTGGCAGAACGCGGTAGTAATTCCACGGGTTGTCCTTTGGGTATTACTATTTGTTCTACTGCTAATCGCGCTTCTTCTAACGCGTCTAATTCATCGGATGAGCCATTGTGGGCAAATAAACTTAAATCCGCGACTTCCGGTGTATGGGGATCTTCCATATTTAACAGTCGTCGCAGGGATCGGGCGATTTGAGGTAATGTGCTGGCCTTTATGGTATGTAATGGCACTTGACGCACTTTCGCGATATGTCTTAATTTTGATTGATTTCGGACGTGGGATCTCAGGGCTAAAATGACATCTGCGCTATCGACATCTTTGGTTAAAATTACGGGTAAAGTAAAGGTTTGAATTACCTGTTCTATTTGATGTCGTGCTATCCCATAGGGATAAACGTGCAGGGGCATCTCTTCTCCATTGGGCCCTGGTGTCTTCGCCAAACGACGGGGGGACAAAACTGGTTCCATTTCCAGAGACTCATCCAATAATTGCACAAAATATTCACTATCGGATAAGGGTGCTTTCTTTACTGGTAAGGCTTCTCTTTCTCTGGGCAAGGGTACCATTTTTCCTGAACCACGCCAACCTCCCACTGGAACATTTGGCGGTGGCGCGATCGGTTTTCGAGATGTTGACATCTGTAGTCCTGGCCCGAGGGTTGGTGGGGGGGGGGCTTCTTGGGTAATCGTCACTTCTCCTGTATCGCTTGTGGTACGAATTTGTAATGTTGGTTGATACCCACGTAGGAGTGTATCTACTGTTTGCGCGACACTTTCATGCACTACCCACCGTTGACGCTCTAACATTTCTACGCCAATTTCAAATGTGGGGGGGGCTTTTCTTTCTAATACTGTTTTTTGTGAACCCCGACGTCGCGCTTCTTCATCTCCTAATGTCACGGCTTGGATACCTCCAACTAGATCGGAGAGTGTGGGGTTTTTGACTAGATTTTCCAGACGGTTTCCGTGGGCTGTTCCTACTAATTGTACTCCTCTTTCCGCGATCGTTCTGGCGGCTAAAGCTTCTAATTCTGTGCCAATTTCGTCAATGACGATCACTTCTGGCATATGGTTTTCTACTGCTTCAATCATTACTTGATGTTGAAGTTCTGGCCGCGCTACTTGCATTCGACGCGATCGACCGATCGCGGGGTGAGGTATATCTCCATCTCCTGCTATTTCGTTGGAAGTGTCAATAATAACGACCCGTTTTTGTAAGTCATCGGCTAAGACACGGGCTATTTCACGAAGGGCGGTGGTTTTACCTACTCCAGGCCGTCCCAGTAACAGGATCGATTTCCCTGTTTGGACTAAATCGTGGATCATTTCAATCGTACCAAAGACTGCACGACCTACGCGTAAGGTTAAACCTATTATTTCCCCAGCTCGATTACGAATACAACTGATCCGGTGCAGGGTTTGTTCTAAACCTGCGCGGTTATCACCACTAAAATGGCCTACTCGCTCAATACAATATGCTAAGTCTTCTCTTGTTACCGGAATTTCAGATAAATAAGAGGCACCTGACGGAAAACGTGCTTCAGGAAAGCGCCCTAGATCCATGACAATTTCAATGAGTGAATCCTGTTGAGGATGTTTTTCAATGGGCTGTCGAATGGCCTCTGGTACGGTTTCTAATAATCGGTTGAGATCGTCTGCAATAACAGTTCTCATTTGCATAGATTAGAGGTGTCAGGTTTTCGGTGTTCGGTGTCTGGTGTTCGGTGTCTGGTGTTCGGTATTAGGGGGATGATGTGTTAAGTTTTCAGTTTCGGTTTTTCACTTCAGACCTATCACCTACCACCTATAAACTAACATCTATTACCTACTACCTACCACCTTGTTTTTTCATGTGGCGCGATAGCTGCGCTTGAGCCGTTGGGGTCGCGTGTGCGTAGCACTCAGGCTATCGCGCTTTCTTCTTCTCCCTTCATGTTATCTTATTTTTTTACAAAACTTTACATTTTCACGCGTGGCGAAGAAAAACGAGGTGTGGTATGATTAAGGATAGTTAGATAAATATTTTTAATATAATCGGATGGTGCAAAAAATAAAAAAATCGCCACCATCCCATTATGTTATATATTATCCGTCAATCTCAAGGTTTTGTCAAGGGGGTGGAAAAAAAAGGCGCGTTTTTTTATAAGTATTTATAATAAATGAGTGTTTGTTGCAATTAGAGTCTCTTTTTTGAAACCGCAGATGAACGCAGATGAACGCAGATGTTCAGATGCCAAAGTAAAGGATTTTTCCCCTGAGCCGTCAGGTTTGTCACAAATCTTTACATTTTCACGCGTGGCGAAGAAAAACGAGGTGTGGTATGATTAAGGATAGTTAGATAAATATTTTTAGTATAATGGGATGGTGGCAAAAATAAAAAAATCGCCACCATCCCATTATTCTATATATTATCCGTCAATCTCAAGGTTTTGTCAAGGGGGTGGAAAAAAAAGGCGCGTTTTTTTATAAGTATTTATAATAAATGAGTGTTTGTTGCAATTAGAGTCTCTTTTTTGAAACCGCAGATGAACGCAGATGAACGCAGATGTTCAGATGCCAAAGTAAAGGATTTTTCCCCTGAGCCGTCAGGTTTGTCACAAATCTTTACATTTTCACGCGTGGCGAAGAAAAACGAGGTGTGGTATGATTAAGGATAGTTAGATAAATATTTTTAGAATAATGGGATGGTGGCAAAAATAAAAAAATCGCCACCATCCCATTATTCTATATATTATCTGTCAATCTCAAGGTTTTGTCAAGGGGGTGGAAAAAAAAGGCGCGTTTTTTTACAAGTATTTGTCATAAATGAGTGTTTGTTGCAATTAAAGTCTCTTTTTTGAAACCGCAGATGAACGCAGATGAACGCAGATGGATGAAAGATGGATGAAAGATGTCAAACTAAGTGATTTGGCTTGTGCTGCAATCCCTAATTACTTAATTTGAGATACGAGGGAATGGGCTAAACTCACGGCTTGCCAGAGGAGATCGGGTAAATTTTCTAGGTGGGTGAGATGGGGATTTGGGGTAATTGTTTGTAATTGAGGGGTGACATCGGGGGCTATGAGTTTGGGGTGTTGGGTTTGGAGGTTTTCTAATTCTTGTAATATCGGTGATAGTAATACACGGGCATAACTACCATAGGCGACACCCGCGATCGTTCGATCGCGCTTTGGAGATAATGGAGATAATGGCTTAATGGTAGGTGTTTTTTGTGGGTGTAAAAGTCCGAGGGATCGGAGTTTGCTGACGGTGTGGTTATTAGTACCCCCCGCGAGTTGTACATAACCGGGTAATTTTGCCGCGAGGACTTTTTCTCCGAGTTTAATCGTGGGGTGAGTTGTGCCTATGCCTATATCGCCACTCATGGGGCGGCCGTCGGTTTGCCAAACTAGGGTAAAATTTAAGGGTGATATGATTTGATAGAGTGTTTGGAGATAATCAATGAGGTTTTCTCCATCGGCACAACTAATCCCTAGGAGTTTCAGTTGATTTCTCCAAGGCGCGATACTCTCCCAAAGTCGTTTAAAGTCGCTTTCGCGTCCGATTTGGGTATGAATTTCGATCGCGTCTATTTTGGCTTCTTGTACTAAAGGAGCAATGGTGTTAGGTGTAGAAACATAGGAACGAGTATAGATGATTTGACTGGGGCAAATGGGAATACAACGGCCACACCCATAACAGCGTTGATCGATGACACCGGAAAAATTGTTATGATCGGAAAAGACGATCGCGATCGCGGGACAAACTTTTTCGCAGGGGCGCCAACAGTCTGAGGGACAGATTTCGGGGTTAAATTGGGCTTTACGAAAATGGGGATCTTCGCCATCATTAAGACTTACCATTAATAATGGTTTGTTGTGGTAACGATCGCGCAATTCTTTGGGGGCTTTTTCTCTTAATTCTAGGGCGATGTTAATGCCTTCCTGGGCAGCCGCGATCGTCGCGGGATCTGCTGCAACATCAATACAGTCGGCTCCTGCGAGGGTATAAACTAAGGCGAGATTCCGAATGTCTGGTAAGTGTTGATAACTGGCTCCACAAATAAGTTTAAACCAGTTACCATTTTCTAAGGATTGTAAGGGGGAATCTCGATCTTTCACGGGTTTATCTTGATAGTTTTAGGGTGGCTGTATCCGGTGCTCTTGAGTAGAGAGTTTAGGATTGTAATGTTTTCAAATAGTCGATCGCGGCTTCGAGGGGGGATGGATATTGATAGGCGAATTCTGTAAACCACATTCCCTCATCGGAAAGGGGATCTAATTGTTTGAGCCACTTTTTCGCGTGAGCTTCTAAGGCTTTTCGCTCTTGGGCTTCTTTTTGTTGTTGTTGTTTGAGAAGTTGGGCTTGAGCTTGGGCTTGGGCTTGGGCGGTGGCGCGATCGTTTTCCTCTATTTCATTTTTCAGATCAGCTAAGGTATTTTTCCATTCATTATTATCCTCATTGATGAGATAATTCACTGGAGAATTTAGGGGAGAATTTAAGACATTGGGCTGAGGCGGTTTTGCCTTCAAAATAGGATCTTGAGGCGCAGGAGATTTCGGCTTTTCTTCTGCATATTCCGCTTTTAATTCCGCTAATAAACGATCGAGTGATTCCATCTTAGGAATGAAAATTTTATAAAGTAGTGCAGGCATCTTGCCTGCTTTCGAGATCAAGGGTTCCCCGAAAAACCAAATACTCAAGTTATTTAATTTCCATTCCTTAGTAGGGAATGGCGATTAGGGGATTGGGAATTAGGGATTGGCGATTGGCGATTGGCGATTAGACATCTGGTAAAAATCGGAGCAATGGCAGGCAAGATGCCTACCCTACTTTAGTTTATGGAGATGTCTATTAGGGATTAGGGGAATTGGGATTATTAGTGGGCTTAAGCTAGAAGGTTAGCAACGGATTTTTCACTTATATAACGGATGGAAAGAATCAGGAAAAAAGTTACCAATCACCAATCACCCATTACCCATTACCCATTACCCATTCCCCATTACCCATTCCCCATTACCTAATTAATCGTGAATGGCATTGAGTAAAACTTCTTTAAGAGTCATGTCTGCCATATCTTCCATTGTAACAGTATCGACAATATCGAATTTTGCCCCCGCGCTTTGTAATTCATCATCTAATACTTTCAAAAATCTTGTGGCTTCGGGTGCTGTACCCACTTGAATAAAAGAAATGGCCATTTCTTCATCTCGATCAAGGTGGCGAGAGGCTTCAATAATGACTTTCATTACCGCTTTGCGATCATCGGGTTCCCCATCAGTTACTACTAAAATTGTTTCCCCATTTATTTGTGTTTTTCCTGATGCTTTGCGCTGTAAATAATGATTAAGAGCATCTTGTAAAACCCCCGCGAGATTAGTCGTGCCTGATGGTTCGTTTTCTTGAAAAATTTGAGTAACTTTTGTTGCTGTTACGCCATCATAGCGTTTAAAACGACTGGAAAATGTATAAACTGTAATGCCATCGGGGTCTAATTCTTCACATTTGCTGGCTAACGCGAAAGTTGATTCTTTCATAATATCCCAGCGGGTTTTTCCCCCTGGTTGATCTTTCGTTGCCATACTGCCACTTTTGTCAATAATTAAGGTATAATCTCTTTGATCTAACATAATTGATTTTCCTGTTTTGTGGGGGCGGATACCCAGTGCCCACCCTAGGATTTTGTATTTTTGAGATGTGAGACTTGATATTTTTTAATGATATCATATCTCACATCTAATGAAGCTGCTTTAAGGGCTTTACAGGGCGATTAAGGCTGGCTTTAGTGGTGTGCAAGGGAACACGCGATCGCGTCCCTTTTCTATCTGAGTCGGGAATGGGGACTTGGGATTGGGGATTGGGGATTGGGGATTGAGGATTTGAGAATTAGGGAATGCCTAATTATTTATTTTTTCACCCGTTACCCATTCACCCATTACCCATTCACCATTACCCATTACCCATTACCCATTCACCATTACCCATTCACCATTACCCATTACCTAATTAATCGTGAATGGCATTGAGTAAAACTTCTTTAAGAGTCATGTCTGCCATATCTTCCATTGTGATAGTATCGACAATATCGAATTTTGCCCCTGCACCTTGTAATTCATCATCTAAGATTTTCAAAAATTTTGTGGCTTCGGGTGCGCTACCCACTTGAATAAAAGAAATGGCGATTTCTTCATCTTGCTCTAGTTGGCGAGATGCTTCAATAATGACTTTCATTACGGCTTTGCGATCGTCGGGTTCCCCATCTGTGGCGACTAGAATTGTTTCCCCTTTTAGTTCAGTTTTTCCTGATGCTTTGCGCTGGAAATAATGATTAAGAGCATCCTGTAAAACCCCCGCGAGATTAGTTGTTCCCGCGGGTTCATTTTCTTCAAAAATTTGATTAACTTTTGTTGCTGTTACGCCATCATAGCGTTTAAAACGACTGGAAAATGTATAAACTGTAATGCCATCGGGATCTAATTCTTCACATTTGCTGGCTAAGGCAAATGTCGATTCTTTCATTATATCCCAGCGGCTTCTTCCACCCGGTTGATCTTTAGTGATCATGCTGCCACTTTTGTCAATAATTAAGGTATAATCTCTTTGTTCTAACATAATTGATTTTCCTTTTTTTCTGGGGGTTCGGGGTGATTTTTCAGATTTTAGACTTTAGATTTTGCTCGGATCTAAAATCTAAAATCTAATAATGAAGCTGCTTTAAGGGCTTTACGCGGCGATTAAGGCTTGCTTTAGTGGTGTCCAACGGAACACGCGATCGCCTCCCATTTCTATAACTACTTTAACACGGGGTTCTAGGGTTGGTAATACTGTTAAATATTCAACTTCTTGACGGGACAAAATTTGACCTTCAATAATCCATAATACCAAACCTTTGGAATTGGGTGGTAAATGATCGAGTTGAGTATTGACTAAGGGGGGGATAAAATAGACATCACCCACCGCGGCTTCATGGCCGACACTTTTTTTACCCAGATGGGGGGGACGCACACCATGAATGCCTGTTAAATACATGGCTAAATCACCTAAGCCGCGTGCTGTAATGTTATACGCGTTATAGCCTTTTGCGCGTAGTCGTCGTTGGTAACGTCCCTCAAAACCTCCTTCTAAGGGTACATAGACGGCCAGGGAACCGGAGGTTTCTAAGTCCCGTATCATTTGGGAGCCAGTGGTGATTAATGATATCATATTTCGGTTGTCTATTGCTGGTTAGCTGATAGCATTATACAATGTTTGTTCTGTTTTTTCTATTTATTTGTGGGTGAGGTTGATTTCTCCAACCTCACTGGGGTTTTAGACGATAAATTCTACTAACTCTGGTTGCCCGTAAAACATAGCGCGATCGCAGGCTGAGAATATCTTATTATTAGCGGAGTCTGAGGCTAAACATTTACAAACTAATTGTGCGACATCGGCGCGATGAATCGTTCCCGCGACGCGATAATCTTCTGTTAAAACACCGTTACCTGTGGCGGGTTCTGACTTTAACCCACCGGGCCGAATAATGGTATAAATTAACCCACTCGCGATTAAATGTTGTTCAGCTTTATGTTTTTCAATTAACACCGGGCCGAGGGTTTGTAATACTGGGGGAGGTAACGCGACTTCACTATTCCCACTCCCAATAGAAGAAACTAATATAAACTTTTGCGCTCCGGCTTTCACCGCGACATCAACTAAGTTTTTATTCCCAATATAGTCGGATCTTTCTCCATCTTGGGGTAAACCGCCAAGGGTACTAATCACAGTAGAAATAGGGGCATCGGATTCTAGGATTGCTTTTTCTAAATCGGTGATATTTAAAGCATCACCGATGACGACTTTAATACCCATTGCTTCTAATTCTGGACGAGTATCAGGGGAACGTAAGAGGGCTTTGACTTTGAGATTTTGAGCGACAAGAATTTTGGCAATTTCTCGCCCGACACCACGACTAGCACCTGCTAAAAAAATATAAGATGATTCGCTCATTGTTGATTCCTTAATTGGGAAGTTTGACAGTAATTTTATTATATTATGGCAAGTCTAAATCATTCACACAGACAGATTTGTAGGGGTAGTGCCCCCGTGCCTACCCCCGATGCAACCAGATCGGGGCAACCAGATCGGGGCAACCAGATCGGGGCAACCATATCGGGGCAACCATATCGGGGCAACCACGGGGGGATTGCCCCTACGCGTTATATTAGTTATGATAAATTTATCTATAGCATTTTTAAATAAGATGTAAATGTGGAACGGGCTCTGAGCCTGTCACAGGGAAGATGCCTGTACCACAAGTTTCACCTCTCAAAGATCAACACTATATATCGGTAATCTCAAGGAAATGGCAATGCTGACTAAAGAAGATTGGGACTGGTTAGCAGTGTGTTCCCATTATCAAACGGCTGTAACAGTCCAGACTCTTCTCAAAGAAGGAAAATCTATGGAAGCTACGGAAGGTTTAGAATCTCTAATTGAAGCAATGGGAAGAAATGACAGACGAGCGCTGAAAAGCCAGTTAGTTCGCTTAATGCTTCATGTTATTAAGTGGAAATGTCAACCTCAAAAACGCTCTTCTAGTTGGGCTATTAGTATTCTCTCTGCTCGTCGTGAAATCGATGATATTCAAGAAGAAGTGCCGAGTTTAAATCGAGATTTTATTGAGTCTATTTGGGATAAATGTTTTCAAGCTGCTGTGAAAGAGGCGGAAACGGAAATGAGGAAAGTTAAATGTTTCTTGACTTCCCTTTCTTTGTTTGAGGTTTTTGAGGAGGAATATATTTTATCCGATGATCAAGATGATTGAAGATTACGCGAATAAACGCTGATGAAAGCGATAAATTTTGTAGGGGCTCTTTCACCTACCAATTTTCCTACTAACAAATAACCTACATAAACCCGCCCCCACCCCACTAATAACCTCTATTGGGGACGGAATTGGGGCGGGTTTTTATCATTTATCTGTGGTTGTCAATGATATTGGCGAAAGAGCCCCTACCATGTAATTTGGTTTTTTTTAACCGCTCAATAACGCTCCTTAACGCGGATGGGGATTGACACAAATCGCCCCGTAGGTTGGGTTGAGCGCAGTGAAACCCAACACCAAACTTTGATAAGTTGGGTTTTGCTTTGATAAGTTGGGTTTCGTACCTCAACCCAACCTACATCTGCGTTTATCTGCGTTTATCTGCGGTTTCCATAAAAAACGAATAACCTCTATTTGGGACTGCATCGGGGCGGGTTTTTCTCATTGGTTGGTGTTTGTCAATGATATCGGTGAAAGAGCCCCTACCATGTAATTTGGTTTTTTTTAACCGCTCAATAACGCTCCTTAACGCGGATGGGGATTGACACAAATCGCCCCGTAGGTTGGGTTGAGCACTGCGAAACCCAACACCAAACTTTGATAAGTTGGGTTTTGCTTTGATAAGTTGGGTTTCGTACCTCAACCCAACCTACATCTGCGTTTATCTGCGTTATTGAGCGGTTTCCATAAAAAACGAATAACCTCTATTTGCGACTGCATCGGGGCGGGTTTTTATCATTTGTCGGTGTTTGTCAATGATATCGGTGAAAGAGCCCCTACCATGTAATTTGGTTTTTTTTAACCGCTCAATAACGCTCCTTAACGCGGATGGGGATTGACACAAATCGCCCCGTAGGTTGGGTTGAGCGCAGTGAAACCCAACACCAAACTTT
>Ga0209812_10000026_pt1 | contig 121792 bp, 98 predicted proteins | sample JI71714BDNA_FD_187502 | JGI IMG/M metagenome (GOLD analysis project Ga0209812, IMG submission 187502) | Wastewater effluent complex algal communities from Wisconsin, to seasonally profile nutrient transformation and Carbon sequestration -... | ecosystem: Engineered > WWTP > Effluent > Algae... | reverse complement strand
GCTGCCGACAGCAAATACTCCGGCCGACTTAGCTAAGCTGCTGCCGTATTGATCAAGACAACAGCCATGCTGCAAGGTGTGGTTGTTGTTACGCTTACGCTGCACCAAATTGACAGGCCTGCTGGTGAGGACTGAACACTTCTACTGGAAATGACTGATCGGGCTGCTGGTGATATTGCGCGGTTTGGGTAGAAAAAAGGACACCGGTTTATGGGTGTCCAGACTTATGCTGTTGTAGTCACGACGTTGAAATCGAATTTTAAATTTGTTCTAGAAATGACTTGTATAGCAAATTAACCACCGGTTTTTGTCAAAATCAAATCTAAAATATTCTAAAATTGCAGAAGGTTCAAAAAAAGCATTTTTTACAAGGATATCGAAATCACTGTCGTAGAATGACAATCGACTTGTTGACCTATTCCCCTCAAAAAACTCGCAAACCAACCCTCTTTCATCCATAATTAGGCTAATTCTAGATGGAATTTTATAAAAATTATAAAGGTGGTCTTTTATTTTAGATATAAAAAAATCATTTGAGCATTCTTCGATTTTTTTGTTATTTTTTATTTTCTTTACTAGCTTCCAGTTGCCCTCACAAAGTTCCAAATCATCATTCAAGTCATAAATTGAATAAAAAACTTTGCCACCTAGATTTTTCTTTATTCTTGAAAGTTCCGAGCCGCTTAAATCTTTTATTATATCGAAAACATGATCGCTATAACTTAATGTAAAGTAGTAATCATCATTATTTACTACTGCGCTTGATAAATAGCCTCCTATTGATTTTTTTTCACATATAAAACTGTGTACTATTTCCATAATTTCGAAATTAGAAATAGTAAATCTATCTTCTAGGTCTAAGTTTTTTTGAATTCTACGACAGAAAATTTCATAGCAGCGCCTGTTCCCTTCATCAAATTCACACGAGAAAATTAGATTTTCTTGAGTTGGCTCATCAACAGTTATACTGGCGCAACCCATTGAATTATATGAGAATAAATCTTCAAGTTCCATTCCAAGCATTTCATTATTTAAATGCAGTAAAATGAAATCGCGTTCTTTGTCAAATTCTAAAATCATAACACACCCGATTTAATAAAGCGGTCAGCTGACTTTATTGCTTTTTGGAATTTAGGATCGTTAACTATTTTTTTGTTAAGGGTGTCTCCTTTCTTCGAAAAAAATTGGCCATCTTCATTTCTGAAATATTTCACACCATCAACTTCTGCATGAACATTTATTTTTCCAGAACCGCCTCTTTCAACATCCATACTAATCTCTTTGTGTCTTATTGTTGCTTTCTCTAAAACACGTTGGTTTGCATGACCTAAAGAACAATTGTGGACGAGTATTTTTTTCTTTGGGGACACTTAAACCAGACACCCACTCTACGCCAAGATTCTATGGGTGTCCGGTTCTAATCCTTCAATAGCGTTATTTCGACATGCGAAGGCAAGTCAAGCGGGAGCCCACGCGTGCAGACTGATTGAATGGAAGATCAACGCATTATTGTTTGGCGTATTGAATTGCTGGCCATTTTACAATCATAAGCTGGTACGTTGAAGCATGCCTCTGACTTTGTTCCAACCCTCATCATCTTTCGCTGTCACGCAGCATTTAAAAGTGCCACTTCCAAAGTGATTCAATCGGAATTCAATTCTCCCTGACGTTTCTTCCATGTCATCTCCAAAATTAGTGTCGATAGCTTCCAATCTATAAAGTTCTTTCATGGACTATAAAGTATCACATACAACAGTTAAACCAGACACCCACCCTACGCCGAGATTTTATGGGTGTCCGGTTCTAACTCTTATGGGTGTCCTGTTCTATTTGCGCTACGCCAAGATTTTATGGGTGTCCGTTTCTAATCCCCCTGTTCTATTTGTTCTAATCCCTTATGGGTGTCCGGTTCTAACCTCCGGTTTTAACCATGTCCGGTTCTAACCAGTTCTAACCACAACGTTGAAACATACGTTTGCAAAAACCGTGATCAGGCTCAGCTGTCACCATTCTGTCCTTTTTTTGTTCAATTGCCTGTGCTAGCGTTATGACGGTACTTTTGTCATCGCCGCGATGAATCAACCGTATCGTGCAGGATGTCGCTTGGCCTCTACGCAGGGCTTGTTAACAAGACTGGAGGTTGAGAATGTTGCGTTCTGCATTGATACACGGCAAAGATTTTCGTCAGCATGACAAGGTAGCCAAAATGCATCGCATTGATTTGCCTAATTTTGACCGCGAGCCACCGCCAAGGAGTGACATCATGAGTATTGTCAAACAGTATTTGAAAACCAAACCGGCCTGCAAAGTCACCTTTACCCTCAGTGCTGAGCAGAGCCAAGGTGCCCGCCAAGTTGCGGTAGTGGGAGAGTTTAATGCGTGGGACCAACAAGCACATTTGATGAAAAAGCAGAAAAACGGTGATTTTAGTTTGACCCTCACCCTACCTGTGGCGAGCCAGTATCAATTTCGCTATCTGCTCGATGAGCAGCATTGGTGCAACGATGAAGCGGCCGATAGCTATGTGCCATCCCCCATCTCTTACGACCACAACGCCCTGTTGCAGCTATGATATGTCGGCCTAGCACAACATATCGCGGATAAAACATAGCGCAAAGAAAACAAAACACAGAGTAAAACAAAGCGCTCGTCAAGAGCGCCCTGTTCACAAGAAGCAGATGTTATCGACAGCGCTCCAGCACCAAACAGCCGACCGAGTAGCCCGCGCCAAACGAGCATAACAGTGCTTTATCACCCACAGCTAAATCTTGTTGATATTGACTAAACGCAATAATAGAGCCAGCCGACGCCGTATTGGCATAACGATCAAGCACCAGCGGCGCTTCGTCTGGGAACACCTCACGATCGAGGATTTTGCGCGCCGCAAACTGATTCATATTGATATTGGCTTGGTGCAACCATAGGCGTTTTAAATCGGCAGCAGGCACCGACAGTTCACTGAGCAAGCTGGCAATATGATCGGATACCAACGGCAATAACTCTTTAAACACCTTCCGGCCTTGTTGGCGGAAGAAAGGTACTTTTTCGTCAATATCAGGAAAACAATGCTCTAAATAGCTAACATCGCAGCGAATATTGTTAGAAAACTCCGTTTTAAGTTTCATGCCCAAAATACGCCATGCCTGTGTGGAGCGAGTATCTTCTTCGGCTTCAATCACGGTCGCGGTACAGACATCGCCAAAAATAAAATGGCTATCACGATTGGTGTAATCCACTTGCGGTGACGCAAATTCAGGGTTGACCACCAATACGCAGCGCGCTGTACCACCACGAATCGCATTCACGGCATTGCTGATACCAAAGGTAGCGGACGAGCACGCCACATTCATATCAAACGCATACCCCTGCGCACCCAACGCTTGCTGCAATTCAATCGCCAGTGCTGGATATGGCCGCTGGATATTGGATGCCGCACAAATAATAAGGTCAACCTCACTGGGTGCACGACCAGCTTGTGCCAACGCTACCGTTGCCGCTTTTAGGGCCATTTCTACCATTTCTGGCATTTCATCTTCACCGCGCCGGCGCACAATCGGCTGCATGACATAAGGATCGGTAATGCCTTCAGGGTACAGCACATGGCGCGCTTTAATGCCCGACGCTTTTTCAATAAATTCGCAACTGGAATATTCCAAGGCCGTCACAGTACCGGCACTGATGGCTTCGCTATGTTCGGCATTAAATAAATCAACGTATTGATTAAAGCTCGCCACTAAGGCTTCGTTACTAATCACATGCTCGGGAGTAAACACCCCAGAACCACTAATCACAACTGGCTTCATAACTTAACTCCGCGCCGCTGGCGCCACAAAAAAAACCGGCAATCGTAATGATTCCCGGTACTTGATATCTGACCAGTATACTGCAAAGCAGGCAGCAAACGCAGCAAAAACCGCTGTTATACTCATAACGGCATAACATATAGCAAAACTTCACTTTTGTTTTATAAGCAAATCCGTATGCTGAGAGCAATTTTTAGGACTGGAGCAAATCATGGCGACCATTTACAACGACAATTCTCTAACCATCGGCCGTACCCCACTGGTGAAGTTAAATCGCGTCACCGGCGGTAATGTGTACGCCAAAATTGAAGCTCGCAATCCAAGCTTTAGCGTGAAATGTCGCTTGGGCGCTGCCCTGATATGGGATGCCGAGAAAAAAGGTTTGTTAGGCCCAGGTAAAGAGCTGATCGAGCCTACCTCAGGCAATACCGGTATTGCCTTGGCCTTTGTCGCCGCAAGTCGTGGTTACGCCCTGACACTGACCATGCCAGCCACCATGAGCTTGGAGCGTCGCAAACTGCTCAAAGCCTTAGGTGCCAATGTGGTCTTGACCGAAGGCCCGAAAGGCATGAAAGGTGCGATTGAGAAAGCCAAAGAAATTCAAGCATCCAATCCAGAAAAATACGTACTGTTACAACAGTTTGAAAACCCAGCTAACCCACAAATTCACTTTGATACCACTGGCCCTGAGATTTGGCAGGATACTGACGGTGCTATCGACGTCTTTGTTGCGGGTGTGGGTACTGGTGGTACTATCACTGGTGTAAGTCGCTACATCAAACTGGAAAAACAGCACCCACTCATCAGCGTGGCGGTAGAACCGACCGACTCGCCGGTCATTACCCAAGCCAAAGCAGGCCAAGAAATCAAACCAGGCCCACACAAAATCCAAGGCATTGGCGCCGGATTTATTCCAGCAAACTTAGATTTAGAGCTGGTCGATCGGGTAGAAACCGTCAGCAATGATGAAGCCATCGCGATGGCGCATCGCTTGATGAAAGAAGAAGGTATTTTGGCTGGGATTTCCTCAGGTGCAGCCGTCGTTGCCGCAAAACGCTTGGCAGAATCCGCAGAGTTTGCCGGTAAAAATATCGTGGTCATTCTACCGTCGTCGGCGGAGCGCTATTTGTCATCGGCGTTATTTGCCGATGTATTTACTGAGCAAGAATTGCAAGCCTAAGAACGCCTTAGCTTAGATACCGATACGATTGAGCCCTGCGATCCGCAGGGCTTTTACTTTACAGCCACGGAAAAACACTGCACACTCAGTTGTGCGACAGTTACATTTGCTGAGGTTGTTTTATGCGAAAATTTGTAGGTCAGTCAGAGCCATATCATGATTACACACGAATAAAACGCGCTACGCTCAGGTTCTTCTCCTTTCGCCGCGGCCTTCCGCTCTTAGCGCTGCTATTTCTCAGCGGCTGTGGAGATGATTCAGCCCCCAAAGCATCGACCAACAGCGATTCACCTGAAATTACCGCCACCGCATTTTTTGACGCTATTTTGGTAAAAAACGATTTGGAACTGGCAAAAAAGTTTAGTGATAGCAGTATCGATCGCGTACTTGATGGCTATAGCTCCGGTAAACAACTCGCTCGTACACTGTGGAATATGAGTTTTGACACTGTTGAAATCAACGCCGAAGATAACTCTCGCAATGTGAGGGAGTTTTATGGGGAAGATGCCAGTGTTACCTTAATCTTTAATGGCATGAAAGATGCGGAAGCCAAAATTACCTTCCGTCTTATCAAACTAAAACGTATCAATGGCAAATGGCAAGTGGTTGAAATTAAGAGTGATCCATTCGCCAGAACCGAGCTCTAGCAACCACGAAGTCGCAGCCTCAATTGCCAAACGCCGTTCAAGCACGTCTGGCAATTGTGGCTTCCCACATCGCAAGGCTGACCCTAATTTTTTATGCTTTGGGCTTTTGCTGGTAAAAACTCTGTAGTGCTTGCTGGCAAGCGGGTGATTTTAACAGCTGTTCAAACACACTAAGTTCATGATGCATCACTTCATTGACCAACAGACTTGTGCTGCGTTTTAACAAGGCTTTTGATTCGAGCACCGCTTGATGCGGTAACGCCGCCAGATATGCCGCTTTCTCTGCCACTATCTGGTATAAATCAGTCACATCGCAGCGCTGATTGACAAGGCCACATTGCAGTGCCGTCGCCGTATCAAACGACTCCCCCAATAACAGGTATTGCGCGGCTTTTTGATACCCCATCAGTTTGGGTAATAAAAGACTACTGGCTGCTTCTGGGCATAACCCAAGCTTAGTAAACGGCATGGCAAAATGGCAGCGATCGGTGGCATAGACCAAATCACAATGCAGCAGTGCCGTGGTCCCAATCCCGACCGCCAGCCCATCCACCGCTGCAATTAACGGCTTGGTAAATTGATGCAAGGCATGTAGAAATTGCACCGTGGGATGCTCGGCATCTAGCGGCCCCGCCGATAAAAAATCAGCTAAATCATTACCGGCACTAAAAGCACCGTCCACACCGCGCAGCACCACCACATGAATGTTCGGATCTTGTTTGGCATGTTGTAACGCCTGCGTTAGGGTCTGATACATGGCCAAATTGAGCGCATTTTTTTTCTCTGGCCGATTCATCGTGACGGTGAATACCGCCCCCACTTGCTGTGTGGTGATCATCGTATTGCTATTCATTTTTTTGCATCCTTCTGTTGGCCTTGGTCTATGGCCTGTGCCTGCACTTGCACCTTGATCTTATATCTTTGACTTGCCCTTCTAGGGGCATTAATCAGCAATCGCCTGTCCTTCCCGACGCGGATCTGCACCTGCAGACCAGCCCTGGGCGGTGCGCTTGATCAGATGTAAACCACTGTTAAGATCGGCTGTTTTAACGGTATAACCACGGTCGCGAAACACCGGTGCCAAGCCTTCTAGGGGGGTATTTTTTTCCAAGATAAGCACGTCATTTCGATGAGTGCTATGTGGTAATTCGACCGCTTGTTGCGGGTCCAATTGCCACTCCAGCATGGCCACCAATACCTTGGCTACATAATTGATAATACGACTGCCGCCGGGCGAACCGGCAATCATCGTCAATTGCCCCTGTTCATCAAACACCATCATCGGTGCCATCGATGAACGAGGCCGTTTGCCTGCCTCTACCCGATTGGCAACCCACTGCCCATCGCGCTTGGCTTCAAGCGAAAAATCAGTCAGTTCATTGTTTAACAAATACCCATTGACCATCAATGCCGAACCAAAGGCATTTTCAATGCTGGTAGTCATACTCACCGCACTGCCATCTTTCGCCACAATAGAGACATGGCTGGTATTGGCAAATTCCAAGGTTTTACCGCTGGACGAGGCGATTGCACCGTGCGGACGGCCTGCCATCACTTTCGCGGCATCTTTTTGCGGGTCAATCAGCGCCGCGCGCGCTTTTAAGTAAGCCGGAGCCAGCATACCGGCCACTGGCACGGGATAAAATGCCGGGTCGGCGACATACTGTTCGCGATCGGCAAATGCCAACCGGCTGGCCTGACTAATAAGATGCAATGCTTGCACTGAATTGACCGGCAGAGACGCCATATCAAAGTGTTGCAAAATACCCATAATTTGCATCACCGCTAAGCTGCCAGAACTGGGTGGCGCCATGCCACACAGCTGATAGCGCTTATAAGGCATGCAAATCACATCCCGTTGCAGCGGCTGGTAATTGGCGATGTCAGCAAGTGTTAATTGCCCTGCATTCACAGGCGCTTTATTGACGGTGTCGACCATCGCCTTGGCATTTTTACCATGATAAAACGCGGCTGGGCCCTGCTTGGCAATTTCCTGCAACAGCTGAGCGTAGGCGGGGTTTTTTACCACAGTACCGGCCGTCAAGGCTTTGCCGTTGGGATAAAAATAGTCGCGTGCTGGCGATAGAGTTTTTAGCGCGGGGTTCCATTCATCGGCTAACAAACGCGCTAAGCGCGGTCCCACCACAAAGCCATCGCGTGCAAGCGTAATTGCAGGGGTAAATAAATCCGCCCAAGGTAATTTGCCATGTCGCTGATGCGCCATCCAAAGTGCGGCGACGGCACCTGGCACGCCGACCGATCGCCCGCCCACATAAGCCTGCTGCCAACTGAGCAATTCACCATTAGGCTGCACAAACCAGTTGGGGTGCGCAGCGGCAGGTGCCGTCTCACGGCCATCATAGCTGGTGATCTGGCCGGCAAGCGCTGGCTGAAACAACAAGGCATCATTTGACAATAACGTAGCGTTCGATGGGCTCTTTACCGTTGTCGAAGGCGCTGTTCGTTCTGACGATGCCGAACTTGCCGATGGCTCCGCTTGTCCTGGCACCGCTTGTCCCGGCGCGGCTTGCCAGTGCAGTAAAAATAAGCCACCACCGAGGCCTGAACTCTGCGGCTCCACTAAACCTAGCACCAACTGCACCGCTATGGCTGCATCTACCGCAGAACCGCCGCGGTCTAACATCGCATCCCCAGCGGCACTGGCCGCAGGATGCGCCGCCACCACCAACTGCGCCTTGGCATCCACCCGCGCTTTTTGCACAAAGCCTGTCGCCGCTTCTGGGTCGACATTGGCATAAGCCATAGCGGGTAAAAGGACTTGCAAACTTAGCACCCACCACAGACGCCAACGGCTAACACAACGAACAGCAGTTAAATTCATAGATTCAGATACCAAATGCAGGCTACATCATTGATATATTTAAATTTATATCACGATATAACGATGGGAAAATTTATTCAAACCTCGGATTACAATACACAAACCAGAAACGAAATACAAAACAACCGTCTAGGTTTCATCCTGTGCACATCAGTTCGCCAGCATCATCTCCGAAGCAAATTCTACGTTAGGTTTATTGGCAGGTTTATTGGCTGTCCACAAAGGTCCATTCACAAAGGTCTATCGGATCTCTCATTAGTCCGCTACCACATCACATCCATGCCCATAAAAGCAGCAAGCTTTAAAGCGTTAAATCGCACAATTTTTGCCAAAATGCGTTAAGATGCATCAAAGGATCCATCCGCAATGTCGCCCAGTTGTAACCTATGTATGAGTATGTCTCCGTATGACCCCATTGATCGTCAAACATGCATTACCCGCCTTGCTACTTATTATTGTGATGTCGCTGTTACAAATGTTTGCCACCACATTGACGCCAGCGTTGGAGTATAACCGCAGTCTTATTATACAAGGTGAAGTTTGGCGCTTATTTACCGCCTATTGGATCCATACCAACCATTGGCACTTTCTGATGAATACCATGGCATTTGGTATCATCCTGCTCCTGCATGGCATGTACAGCAGCGTACAGCGGTTTGCCTTCAATTTAATTGTCGGAAGTAGTTTAATTTCGATCATGCTACTGCTGGCGTTTCCAGAACAACAGCAATTCGTAGGCTTATCCGGTTGGTTGCATGCGATTTTGATTTGGGGCGCCTGCATTGATATTCAGCGCCACTTAAGTAGTGGCTGGCTGATTTTACTCGGCGTAGTAGGTAAAGTGATATGGGAACAAATGCACGGAGCTAGTGCCAATCTTGCCGTACTGATTGATGCCAATGTCGCCATCGATACACATTTACTCGGTGTGATCAGCGGTTTTGTGCTCTATCTCACCACATTGGTGTATCAAAAGCTCTGCAGCACCACACCTAGGCCAAAGCCTATACTGCAAGAGGCACGTCGAAGCGATTAAGTCACATGGACTCAGCTCGAGTTTTTAACACGGCAGGCGTGCTGAGCACGCCTTTGCGGTGGTCCCTGCGCATACACAATTAGAGCACTCACAAGCAGCGCACGCAAAAGAAGATTAAAACGGTGTCGTTGCCGAGATCTCGACCCAAGCCCCCGTGGCCGGATGAATAAAACGTACCCGCGCGGCATGCAAGCACAAACGTTCGGCTTTGGCAGCTATCGGTGCTGGAGCATAAAATGGATCGCCAAGCATTGGGTGTCCAATAGCTTGCATATGTAAGCGTAATTGATGCGAACGGCCAGTTTTTGGCTGCAATGCCATGCGGGCCACATCGGCCGCCGCGTCGTAACTGAGGGTGTCATACCAGGTCAAACTGGGTTTCCCTTGCTCTGCACACACTTTACTAAGCGGTCGACGCGTCAGATCTGGAGCCAAGGGTAAATCAATACGGCCTTGGCTGGGTGCAGGTTGTCCAGCCACTAAGGCATGGTAGGTCTTTTCAACCACACGCTGTTGAAACTGCACACTGATGGCGGATAGCGCTTTTTTACTCAGCGGTAAAATCACCAAGCCCGAGGTGTCATAATCCAGTCGATGCACCACACTGGCCGATGGAAATTCACGTTGCACACGACTGATCAGGCAATCATGATTGGCGGGATGACGTCCTGGCACGGTCAAAAGCATCGCCGGTTTGTCCACCACCAGCAGGTGCTCATCGTGATAAACCAGCTGCCACGGCGTATCAGTGGCTGGTAAAATCGCCATTTGTTCAATATCAGTCATGACTGTTCGCCTTATAAAAAAGTGCAGCATTATACCTGTTAATGCACGTGATGACATGCCAGTGTCAGCTTGATATTGCTAAGCGCTATGATCAGTCACTCAAGGGCTAAGCCACTTGTCGTGGCAAATTCATCGGTCTTTGGTACACATTTTTTCACAAGCAACATACAATGCCGCGCCGCGATGCCATTGAGGGTTTGCCATGTTTGACGATTTACCCCACTACCAACCGCCTGCTGATGCCTTTGAGCTGATTTATCACGATAAAGACATGCTGGTGGTGAATAAAGCCAGTGGTATTTTAACCAATCCAGGCAAAGACCCTGCGATGCAGGACTGCTTGTTACATCGCGTGCAGCAACAATTCCCCAGCGCAATCTTGGTGCATCGGCTGGATATGGCCACATCGGGCCTAGTGGTGTTTGCGCTACGACGTAAAGCCGAAGCCGCATTGAAGCAATCATTTGCCCAGCGCTTGGTACAAAAATATTACGTCGCACGTGTAGCTGGGATCCCGTTGGCATCACAGGGACGTCTGCAATGGCCATTAACCGCGGATCTGGCCGCCCCACCGCGTAACAAAGTCTGCCTGACAACCGGCAAACCGGCGCTCACCGATTATGTGTTGCTGTCGTCAACCCTTGCCGACCGTTCTACAGTTTGCATGCCAGAAAGCACGAGCGAACGAACAGCAACCCTCTCGCCAAGCTTGATGGGATCCAGTCTGTTGGCACTCAAACCGCATACCGGCCGCGCCCACCAGTTGCGGGTGCATTTGTTAACCTTAGGCCATGTTATTTTGGGGGATAATCTATACGGCGATCGCCACTGCCAGCTTGCATCCCCTCGGCTATTACTGCACGCTCATAGTATTGAGCTGCCACATCCGTATCATGGTAAGCCCATACAGCTGATCGCTCCCATCGATATGGACGCTTTTGGCATCACAGTACCACTGCCCGACCTTGCGGCTTTATTTGGCGGAGCAACCTCACCCTAGGTCATTTGCTGTGACGCGATGAGCATGTGCGCAAAAGGTAAAAAAGTGTGATTGCAGCAAATCTTACGTCACATTTATACCGATACATCTATACCGATACATCTATACCGATACATCTATACCGATACATCGAAACCAGCAAATCCATGCCAACAAATCTATGCCAGCTCTTGCCGATAACCAACCAGCTGTGAAATAGTGAGAGTCATCATCATCGGTACTGTGTGAGCGACTCGATGACACACACCAGCCCTAACATCTAAGGATTGATATGACCTATCCATGGCGCTTTTTCCGCTCTGGCGGCTTTTTACAAGTCAAAATCGACAGCGTGGTCGATTTACAACATCTGGGCGAGTTGGATCCCAAACTTTGGGCCGCGCTAAGCTGCCCCGTGCAAGGCTTAGAATTTGACCGCCGCACGCTTGAATATCTTGATGCCGATGCGGATGGACGGATCCGCATCGATGACGTCAAACGGGCCGTGGCATGGAGCTTGAGTGTATTATCGCAACCTAGCGTGCTGCTCGAGGGCAAAGCCTTACCATTGACCGCCATCAATCAGCAACACCCTGAAGGGCAACAGCTGTTTGCCTCAGCTAAACGTATGCTACAAAACTTGGGTAAATCCGACGCCCATGAACTATCGGTGGACGATACCGACGATCTGGCCAAGATTTTTCCGCCGCATCAACTCAATGGCGACGGCATTATCACTCTGGAGCTTGCCCAGAGCGAACAGTTAAAACAGCTGGTTGAAACACTCATCAATTTAGGTTTAACCAAGACGGATCGCAGCGGTGCGCAGGGTATTGATGCCGAAACCTTAGAACAGTTTGTGCAGGATGCCACGGCATGGCTGGATTGGCAGCAACAAGGCCTAAAATTTAACAGCAGTTTTGCGGCGATTTACCCGATCTATAGCCAACTTGCAGATAAAATTACTGACTTTTTTACCCGCTGCCAGTTGGCCGCTTACGACACCAACGCCGCCAGCGCGTTAAATCCGGCGACGGATGATTATCTGGCATTGTCGCGCAGCTTGATCAGCACCGATGCGCTGAGCCAGAGCCTATTACCGCTGGCCCATGTGCATGCCGATGGTCATCTGCCGCTGCGCCACGGCATTCACCCGTCATGGCAGCATGCACTGTCTCAATTGCAGCACAGTCCGCTCACCGGTTGGGCAGAGCTTGAACGCATTGATCAAACCCTGTGGTTGGCATTTGTGCAAACCATGCAGCCCTATCAGGATTGGTTGGCGCAGCAACCTGCTGAACATGGCCTACACGCGCTCAGTGAAGAATTACTTCAGGCGTGTATTGACGCACAAACCATAGCGCAAGCACGGCAACTGATGCAGGATGATGCCGCCATGGCAACCGAAGCCGATGCGATTTTGGATGTGGATAAATTGGTGCGATACCAAGCCTATTTGGCGCGGTTACTGCAAAACTTTGTCAACTTCAGCGATTTTTACCACCTCGAACGTCCGGCCATGTTTCAAACCGGCCGCTTGTATATCGATGGTCGTAGCTGTGATCTCTGTTTAACGGTCAATGATGCCAGCCGACACGCCAAATTGGCCAGTCAAAGCGGCACCTATTTGCTTTACATGGAGTGCACCCGTGCCGCCAGCGCCGAACACATCACGGTGGTTGCCGCCATGACTGCAGGCGATGCCGGTAATTTGATGGTCGGACGCAATGGCGTCTTTTATGATCATCAAGGCCGTGATTGGGATGCAACTATTAGTCAAATCGTCAGTAACCCCATCAGTATCCAAGAAGCCTTTTTCTCCCCCTATCGCCGAATTGGCCGCATGATTACCGAGCAAATTCAAAAGTTTGCCGCCACCAAAGATAAAGAACTGGATAACCAAAGTGCGGCAGCCGTGAGCAGCGCCCCCGCCGCCAGCAAACCCATAGTTCCGTTTGATGCGGCTAAATTCGCAGGTATTTTTGCCGCTATTGGTCTGGCTATCGGTGCCATTGGTACCGCGGTGGCGACTGTGGTCAGTAGTTTTTTAAAACTGATGTGGTGGCAAATGCCATTGGCCGTGCTGGGTGTGATTTTGTTTATCTCAGGCCCTGCGATGATTTTGGCCTGGTTTAAATTGCGTGCGCGCAATTTAGCGCCTCTGCTCGATGCCAATGGCTGGGCCATCAATACCAATGCGAAGATCAGCCTCGCCTTTGGCGCCAAACTAACCGCTATGGCTACAATTCCGCTGGGCGCAACCCGCCGCTTGATCGATCCACATGAGCAAAAGAGTCGTGCTGGTTTTTGGTGGATATGTCTTGGGGTATTCGCCCTTCTTGCCCTGCTGTGGCTAGCCAGTCGCTTACTGGGCTGGAGTCACATTATTCCAAGTTTGAAATGATGCCTTCTGCGAAGGAGGCTCCACCCGCAGAACACCAGAGAAACCTGTGACCTAAGAGCTAAAAAACAGGGATATCAAAAGCTAGAAAATTTAGGATATCTAGAAAATTTAGGAAAATTTAGGACATCCATAGTGTGATGCCCATCGCATGATGACCATCCTGTGATGACTTCAAGCCGAACCAAGGACGTCTATAGGTGAGGTGCAACTGATGCTGTGGGTGATGTTGGTAGGTGAAGTGTGCGCGGCACACTTCACCTTATGTCACCTTATGCACTTATAAGTAACGATCAAATAATTTTTCAATCCGGCGATATTCATCCAACCAACTGCTGGGTTGACGGAAACCATGGGATTCCACAGGGAAAATCGCCGTTTCAAAATTGTTATTTTCTTGCTCAATCAGTCGCTGCACTAAGCGCACCACATCTTGGAAGAACACATTGTCATCCACCATCGGGGCGTTGATGAGCAAGGGGTGTTTCAGTCCTTGGCTAAAATAAATCGGCGAGCTGCGTTCATAGGCAATAGGATCAACATCTGGTGTATTCAGGATGTTTGAGGTGTAGCCATGATTGTAATAAGCCCAATCGGCCACTGGACGCAGTGCCGAGCCCGCTTTAAACAAATCGGGCTGGGTAAACATGGCCATAAAGGTCATAAAGCCACCATATGAGCCACCGTAAGTGCCAACACGCTGCACATCGACATTGGCATGTTGCCCAAGCCACGCCACACCATCCATTAAATCCTGCGTTTCTGGAGTGCCCATTTGCCGGTATATCGCGGTACGCCAATCACGGCCATAGCCTTTCGATGCCCGGTAATCCATATCCAATACCACGTAGCCTTTTTGCGTCAGTAAGGTATGGAAGAAAAACTCACGGAAATAATTCGACCAACCTAAGTCACTGTTTTGCAGATAACCGGCGCCATGGTTAAAAATCACCGCGCGGCGCTTTTGTCCTTGCTGGTAGTCTTTGGGTAAATACAACTTGGCATAAATCGGCGCTTTAGTATGGCTCGATGGGATCGCCACCACTTGCGGTGCCACTAACGCCATTTGCGTCAATTCTTTGGAAACCGTATAGGTCAACCGGGTGATGGGTGCTTTGGCTTGGTTTGGCATCACATACAGCTCTGGCGGTAGCACCGAGGTAGAGTACTGCAGTGCGATGTGCTTCTCATCTGGCGATAAGCTAAATTGCAAATTGCCCGTTAAATCCGTGAGCTGTTGCACAGATTTATCGGCCAGCGCCACCCGATACACATTGTAAATGCCTGGGTGGCTGGCATTAGCACGATAATAAATATGCTGGTTGTCGCGGCTAAGTACCGGCTCGCTGATCTCAAAGGTGCCCGTGGTCAGCGCCTCGGCTTTGCCTTTGAGTGGCTTGCGGTAAAGCTGCGAGAAGCCCGACTCTTCAGATAAATAGAACAACGCATCGCTATTTCCTAACCAGCCAAACTCGTTAAAGTCATAGTTGATCCAGGCATTGTCATGTAATCGATGCTGCGGTTGTAACTTACCGCGCGCCAGATCCACCGTCACTAACCAACGATCTTTGTTATCCCAAGCACGCAACATCAACGCAACCTGCTTGCCGTCTTGACGCCATAACATCGGTTTTTGTGCTGGTAACAAGGTGATATCACGCAGTTTTTTCTCAGATTTGTAGGTTTTTCCCTGCCGTTTCGCGTTTTCTGCCTTTACCTCTGCCAACACATCATCTTCAAAACCCGGCAAACTACTGTAATCCAGCAGCGTTTTGCTACCATCACTGCGTTTGACTAAAAACAGCTGCTCAGGCTCAGGTTGTTGATCGCTGACACGGCGACGTACTGGCTGTGCCGCGATATCGCCATTATCGGTAATGTAATTGGGCATGATGTCCGTTTTATCATTCCAACTGGTTTCGTTGCCGACCGAGACCACGATGTATTCCGCATTAGGGGATAACGACGCATGCACAATTTGCTTGCCTTCGCCAAAATAAATCGGCTCCGCGAGCATGGCGCTATTATCTCGCCGTAACTGTTGCTGCTGCTGGTAGGCATTTTTGGCATTTTGTTGTTCAAGCGCGATAAATTGGATCAATTTGGCTTGTTCCTGCGCAAGGTAGCCATCCGGCGTTTGTGGCGCTTTCGGTGCATCCCGCGTGACGAGACGAGCCAATAATTCAATGGCACCTGTTTTTACGTCTACCGCATAAAAATCCCAGTCTTGGCGGAAGCTTAAGCGGCCATCAGACATAAACTGCAAATCAAATTTACCCCCAGCGGTGCGCGTTAATTGCTGGATCTTGCCCGTGGCCAGTTCACGCAGCATCACATTGCCTTCAAATATCCACGCCGCGTAACGGGCATTGGCATCAATGATTTGATCAGCACTGCCGATGTCATCCCACTGGGTAAGGTTTAGCGGTTGGCTATGTTTTTCTGGGCTCTGTTTATCCGAGCTATGTTTACCCGCGCTATCCGTCCCCGCGATAGGCTGAACGAACCAATCACGCAGTTCATTGCCTTCTTGCTTGCGCTGGTAGTAAATATGCTGGCTATCCAAAGCCCAGAAGAATTGCTCAGGTTGCCGCCCTAACCAATCTGGGTGCGCCATCGCTTGCTGCATGGTCATCGCCACAGAACCTTCGGGTGCGGCTACGCTGATACCTTGGATAGTGCCTTGTTGCGTTGCCGCTGCGGCAGTGTTCATAAGCAATAATGCGGGGGCCGTGGGTGTCGCTTGCGCATACAGCGAGATGCTACTCAGGCTCAGACCTAACGTCATGGCGCCGAAACGAATAGCACGCCAGGTCGCCGTAGTACTGAACGTCAATCGTGAATGGGTGTAATGTCGGTCTGGTGCATTCGCAGCAAGAACGGATACAAATCGAGCGGTGGTTGGCTTGGTCATAAATCACATCATCTGTCGATGGCTTAGTACCATGTGGCTGCGCAGCAACGATTTCACGTCTTGGTTTGGGCGTGATTGCAGCGCAGGGACATGATCCACAGCGGGTTTAAGTGGATGGCTGGTAAGTATGCTTTTATACAAAGCTTTCGACCGTGCGACAAGTACTGCCAAGCCATGATGCGCCTAATCCCCTTTGGCAGCCGTTAAGTGGTGGTCACATTCACCATGTTATTACTTCATGGTACTGATTCGTGGTACTGATTCGTGGTCATCGGTAGATGATTTCAGCGGAGGTCTTTTGTGCCGGTTAACCGACATAGATCGCATAAAATAGATCACATAAATATGTATACATCTGCGTAGCGGCATATACGCAGAGTGGCGAGACCTAAAAAGCAAGCTTCATCGCGCTTAAACGACAGGCCTCGCGCATCCATAGAGGGTTTAATAACGCTTACTTCAGCAGCTGCGTTGCCAATTGCGACAGCTGATCTTTTGCGCTTTGCAGCGCGGTGGCGGCCGCATCTGGCCCCATGTTTAAACCTTCGGCATATACAAAGTGCAGATTCTTTAATCCAATAAAATTAAAGAAGGTGGTTAAAAAACTCACTTGGCTATCGCTTGGCTGTCCTTTATGCACACCGCCTCGGCTTAACACGATAATCACCGGTTTGTCGGCCAATAAACCAACAGGACCTTGCTCTGTGTACTTAAAGGTAATACCTGCCCGTGCCAACCGATCGAGCCAGGCTTTTAACTGGGCAGGAATAGCAAAGTTGTACATAGGTGCGGCCACCACCAGCAGATCCGCCGCCGAAACTTCGGCAATGGCCGTATCTGATAACGCGGCTAAGTCTTGCTGCTCTGCCGTGCGCTCGGTGGTAGCCGTCATCCAACTGCCCATCTCCGTCATGGCTAAAAATGGTAAAGGCTGTGACACTACATCTCGCGTCAGCACTTCAGTACCTGCCGGTAATGACGATAAAAAATGTGCGATAAGCTGGCTGGACTGACCTTTTTCACCACTGAGTGAACTTTGGATAGCAAGAACTTTTGTCATAAAAATCTCCGTGAGGAATGAACCAAACAAGGGTTAATTACTTAAATAAAATGGAGCAAGCCATGATCATGCGCTTTGAACGTTACCGTTTCACTCGCACAGATTTAACTACTGATTACAAGGTAGCACACAAAAAAACGATAAAATATTGCAAAATAGGCCGCAAAACGTTCGATTTTTTAAAACAAATAAAAGCAAACCAAGCAGGTAACTTTCGCGTAATGTTTAAAGTTGATTGTCACTTTGCCGGAAGCACCGGATAGGGCCCACTATGTTCAAGTCCAGCACCATGGATAATACCCAAGCAACCAGTACTTCACCCGTACTTGGCTCGGTGCACGCGACCTCGCCGCCGTGCTCTGATGTCGCTGCCGCGTCTGTGGACTGTCGTTACAGTCAAGATGCCATCGACACAGCTACTGATGTGTTGAATCTTGCGTCTGAACCCATACCAGCCATGGTATTAGGCCAGTGGGAAGAAGCACTCACACTGGTAGCCGTGCATCGAGATAAAAAAGCATATGCCGAACTCTTCAACCACTTTGCCCCTCGTCTAAAGGCATTTGGCATGAAGATGTTTGGTAACGAGGGCCAAGCCCTTGAAATGGTTCAAGATACCTTGCTAAACGTATGGCAAAAAGCGGCATTGTTCGATCCAAGCCGTGGCTGTGCGTCAACCTGGATTTTTACCATCGCCCGTAACGTTCGTTTTGATATGTTGCGGAAAAAACAAAGCCGCAAAGATGAAATCAGCGCCGAAGATATTTGGCCTGATGAAGATTATCCAGAAACCGAAGGCAGCCACAGCCAGCAGTGGGATTTATTTTTGATGGTAGAAAAAATAGCTCCCCACTTTGCCGCCTTACCGCCTGCGCAGCGTCTGGTCATGGAAAAAGTGTATTTGGAAGAGAAGTCGCATCAGGACGTTGCGGAGCAGTTGGGTATTCCACTTGGTACTGTGAAATCCCGTATTCGTCTAGCGTTAGACCGATTAAGAGAGGCTCTTGATGACCCACGTCGTTAAACATCACCCCGGCATGGCGTTGCTGGAGCAATATGTCGAAGGCAGTTTAAGTGCAGAAGTTGCGCTTATTGTGGCGGCACATATTGATTTCTGCCCGCATTGCCAAAGTTTGACCAAAGATATCCAAGCCGACGCCGCCGCTCAGCTTGCGCAGCTACCTTTGACGCATACATCGGATGACTTTGGTGCCATGCTCAGTCATATTATGCAGCAAGAACAGGACTTTACCACGCGAAAGCCAACCGCGTTGTCAAACAAAGCTGCCCCCATCCCGTTAGAAGTGGCGGGACACCAATTTGTGTTACCACGTGCATTACGGCGCATCCAACAGCAACCACAGCGTTGGATGCAATTGGGCGGTATTGCCACCTGTCGACTGGCCGCCAGTGAACCCGATCATGCGTCCTTGCTGTTTATCGATAAACACACCAATGTGCCGATCCATACCCACAAAGGCTTAGAGATGACTCTGGTACTCAGTGGCGAAATGGTGGATGAAAATGGCCGTTACTGTGCGGGTGATTTAATTATTAACTCGCCCGATGACACCCACACCCCACGCAACATCAGCGAAGAGCCATGTTTGTGTTTGTCGGTGTTATCTGCGCCACTGCACTTTACGCAAGGCTTAACCAAGCTGCTGAATCCATTGCAGCGATTTTTTTATTAAACCTCGCCTATCTGCCAGTATAAAAAACCGCCAATCATTGGCGGTTTTTTATTTTTAGCGGTTGTCCTCGGTGAATGATGCCATGGCTGGTTCGGCCGGATGGCATACCATGATTGCCGTGTCGGTACAGACACCATATCCCGTGAAACTATCGCCTGATTTAACTCAGCAGCGCTATGCCACCTTTTAAGTTATACACATCGGTAAAACCAAAGCGATTTAGGATTTTTGCTGCCAACAAACTGCGATTCCCAGAGCGACACACCAGCAATAATCGCTGTTGTGGTGTTAACTGCCGGCGGATCAAGGCATCAACCAGTCGCGACAGCGGGATCTCCATGGGCGTGCGCTTGATTTGAATATAATCTTGTAATTGACCGGCACTTTGCTCATAGCCCTCGCGCACATCGACCAATACCACATCTGGATGTTGTGCAATAAACTGATGCAGCTCTACCGCATCAACCAAGCCGCGCGCATCCGAATCACATACATTAACGATCCCACACTGATAAGGGCCTTGCGCCAATTGCTGTTGCTGCGCCTGTAATAATTGTTGCCATTGTGAAGGGGCGTCACCTTGGCACTGCAATAACTGCGCTAACAATGGCAGCTCTTGGCAACATAGATCCCACCGCGTGGCAAAACGCTGGGCATAATCATGGCTCGACAACAATACCGTATCGGGCCCAATCCGACGATGCAGCAGGGCTAAACTCGGAATAAACGCATCCGCATCACTGTTGGCCAAATCCAAACGACCAACCCCACCTGGCAATAACAGATCGCCGACAAAGGCGGCACAAGGTGACGGACTGTCTGTTGATAGCGTATTGGCGTTGGAGGCCGTTTCGAATAATAAATAACTCACCCCCTGCCGACAATGGCCCGGTGTATGGATGCGCTCGACGCAAAATTCTCCAACATGCAGCAAAGAGATGGCGCTCGATTCGGCGCTTGGTTCTGACTGCGTATCCAGTGGCCAGCCGAGGTGATCAACCGCGCTAAAACGCGCATTTAAATCCGGTTGGGCTGCGCTTAGCACTGTGGCAAGTTGCTGCCGAGCCGCACGCTGATGCTGATGGACATGGGTGTCCAAAATCGCTAACACTTGCAGCTGCAAACCTTGAACTAGTGTGGTAATGCGATCAACCAGCGCCGGGACGGGATCAATGACGACGGCATGACCGCTCTGTTGACACTGTAAAATGTAGCTGCATTCATCTTCATGTCGTAACTGCATCACGCCATGCTGACGACTCACATCTTGCGGAGCGTGCGAGCTTTTATCCGATAAAACCAGCGCACAACGCTGGACGATGGGTTTAAGACGCAAAATGGCCGCCACCGCCTGATCACACTCAGCAAGCGTCATCACAGGCCCAAACGACAAGCGGATCGCCCCACTACTGCGCCATGCCTCTAATCCCATGGCATCGAGCACAAAGCTGCGCGGTACTTTGGAGCTGCACGCCGATCCAGAGCTAACGCGGATCCCCGCAGCATCAAACAAATCCATAATGTCTTTGCTATAAAATCCAGGCACGGCAAAGTTAATGGTTGTTGGCACAATATAGGGAATATCACTATTGAGCACCATATCAGGAAAAACTTGCCGCAATGCCGCCAACAAAGCACGACGGTAATGCCACAACTGTTGTTCTGGCTGGAAAATACCCTGCAAAGGATCTCGTAGCGCCAGTAATACCGCATGCAAACCGGCAATCGCCGGTAAATTTTCGGTGCCCGAGCGCAAGCCGCTTTCTTGGCCACCGCCTGCCATCAATGGCTGATACGGCGCGCCAGCACGTACATATAAAAAACCAATTCCCTTGGGCGCATATAACTTATGGCCACTAAAGGGTGCATAATCGATGCGGCTATGCGCCAAGTTCAGTGCCATTTTCCCCAGCGCTTGCACCGAATCCACCATCCAATGCACGGCAGGATTCAGCGCCAAAACCAACTGTTCAATCGCGGCTAAATCTTGTTTGACCCCGGTCTCGTTATTCACGGCCATGGTGCACACCATCAAACTTTCTGGTAAGTGCTGTGCCATAAAGGCTAAATCTAAGCGACCATAATGATCCACAGGGATCGCCCGCACCTCAGCACCGAGCTGTAATACCTTATTCCAATACTTTAAACTTTCCGGCACCGCTTTATGTTCAGTTGCACCATATAACAAATATTTTCCACGGCCGTCCCCTTCGGTTTGGCTGAGGGGCTGCGCGGAGCGGCATGCCAGCAGCGCACTGACAATCGCCGTTTGAATGGCTTCCGTCGCCCCCGAGGTAAACAAAATGTAGCCATCACCGGCCCCAATGACTTGTTTTACCAATTGCCGGGTGGCCTCTAATTCCACTTTTGCTTTTAAGCCTGTGCTGTGGCTACTGCTAGGGTTACCAAAACTGGTTTGCATATGATGCAGCACCGCCTGCTGGGCACAGGGCAACACGGGTGTGGTCGCATTGTGATCTAAATAAATTTCTAATCTTGGGGTCGCCTGCTGCCCAATGGTATGCGTCATCTCATGATGGGATAGCGAGCTCTGTGGATGAGGTGAATTGACAGACATAGCGTTCCTCTATTACCAGCGTTAAACATCGTTAGGCACCGACGGCAGTGGGTAGCAGCACAGAACGTTCAGCTGCAGCGCAAGTGGAACACTACCAAAACGCTGCCGGCACATTCACCGCTTGCTTCGAACCATGACGTTCAGCCCATGAAATACTTCTGGGAAGGCAATAAGCCACACCGACGAGGTGCTGCAACGTCATCGCTAGGCTGCACGCGATGCTATATTCAATTTTGTTATTTACTTATCACCTTTAATGATAAGCAAGTCCGAGCATCACTACAATCCCTAAACTAGATAAAAAATAACCTAGCCCACCTAGCTAAGAACAGTAACTTAAGTAACTTTGGACACCCACTAACTTTGGACACCTACAGTTAGCGCCGTAAATTAGCGTAAAATAGGACACCCACTGAATGGAAGTAAAATAATGGAAGTAAAATAGGTAAAATAGGACACCCACCGCATCACATCCAACAAAGGTAAAATAGGACACCCACCGCATCACATCCAACAATAATCTTGGAAAAAATCTTGGACATCCTCCACACATAGACATCCAAGCGCAATAAACGCATGCGCAGAATCCTCGGACTGCTGCTGTTGGCTGTGTCCATAAAAAGGCGACTTACCAGTCACCATGTAACGTCATCCTCAAAGTTATAACCATAGCTGCAGCGGCTCGGTTATTTAAAACATAAAAAAAACGGCGCAAATTGCACCGTTTTTTATCGGACAGAGCCTCTAAACTGCAGATTATTCAACTAAATCTTTTGGAATGCTCGGCCGTAACGACGACCAAATAATGCCGCTTTCTTTACCGTACTTACGCACCGCCATGATCGCTTCATCGTGCTTACCGGCTTCGGCATATTGTTGCAGTTGTAAATAGTACTTACGTGCCAATTCACGAGCTTCTGGCGAGGAAAAATAGAACCGTGCAATTTTGTTATACAAACCACGGAAGCCATTGAGGATCAATACATAAATCCGATTGGCAGACTGCAGCGCTAACTCATGGTTTAAGTTGTAGTCAAAATCAGCAAAAGCTTCTGGGGTATCATCCAGCTCGGCGGCGCCAGCGAATGCCAAAATCGACTGTTCACGATGATTTTTAATCGCACCACGAATATAAATTGCACTGATATTGGTACGCGCGGACAACAGCTCATCCACCAAATCTGGCATACGATCTTCATCCAAACGCGCTAAGGTTTCCAGAATATTCAAACCCGAGGTCTGCCAGAAATTATTCACACGAGTCGGTTTACCATGCTGAATCGTCAACCAACCATCACGTGCTAAACGCTGTAACACCTCACGTAAGGTTGTGCGAGTCACACCGATTAATTCAGATAATTCGCGCTCCGCAGGTAAAATCGAGCCTGGCGCAAATTTACCGTTCCAAATTGATTCCACAATATATTCTTCGGCAAAGCCGGCAGGACTTTGTGCTTTTATTAAATTGGTCATCCGGATAGGTCCGTCCCAGTGGCGTGTCTCACATTGATTGCGACTGATTGTACCAGAGCAAAGCGTTATCACAAGAGCGTTGACAAAATTTGCCAAACCTTTACTTGCCTTGTGGGTTGTTTTAAACGGCGTAATGGCTTAGATTGTCTGGGTTTTTTGGTTGCATTAATGTAAGGATAATCGGATGTTTGCAGCAGTGGCTCGCTGGCCGCTTCAGCGCTGGCCCTGGATGTTGTTGAGCGGTAGTGCCTTGCTGCTCATGCTCATCGCCCTCTATTTTCAGTATGTGATGGGGCTAGCGCCGTGCATCATGTGTGTCTATCAACGCGCTGCTATCGCTGGCATTTTTGTGGCCGCTCTCGTTGGTGGTTTTGGTCGGCAACACTGGCCACTGCGCTGGCTGGGGTATGCGGGATGGCTCATCGCCGCCGGTTGGGGACTAAAAATCGCGCACGACCAGGTGATGTTGGAGCAACTCGTTGCCAGTGGTGGTTTTGCGACCTGTGGTTTGTTTGCCGAATTCCCACGCTGGTTATTGCTTGATGTCTGGTTACCTGAATTATTTAAACCAACCGGCATGTGCGGCGAGATCGCATGGCAGTTTTTAGGCTACTCCATGCCATTTTGGATGCGGGTGGTGTTTGGCGTCTATCTGCTGACAGCATTGATTGTCATTGCTAGCCAGCTGAAAAAGCACAAATACAATCCTTATGATTAACAAATTATCTGGTTGAACTATTCATAAAAAAAGGCTGCAGTGCAGCCTTTTTTGTTTATGATCACTGTGCTCACACGCCATACAATGTCATCGACAACAGCGAATATTTAATACCGTAGTGCACTTAACAGATAGTGCACTTAACAGATAGTGCACTTAACAGATAGTGCGCTAAACAATTAGTGCGCTAAACAATTACGGTTCAACGCACCATGTGGTTGCACTCGCAAATTAGCTAACGATATCCAGCAATTCAACATCAAATACTAAGGCGCTGTATGGCTTGATCGCACCGCCAGCACCACGCTCACCGTAGGCTAAATTATGCGGAATGTATAAGCGATATTTAGCACCAACTGGCATTAACTGCAGCGCTTCTGTCCAACCGGCAATGACGCCAGACACCGGGAATTCAGCCGGTTGACCACGGTTGTAAGAACTGTCAAACACAGTTCCATCAATCAAAGTACCATGATAATGTGTACGAACTGTTGAGCTGCGGCTTGGTTTTTCACCACTGCCTGCGGCTAATACTTCATACTGAAGACCTGATGCTGTGACCACGACACCTGGCTTTTTCGCATTTTCTGCTAAGAACGCTTCGCCTTCGGCTGCAGCAACTTGGGCATGCGCTTCTTGCTCTGCCGCTAAACGCTGACTGATTTCGGTAAAGGCTTTACGAATATCGTTTTCGCTAACTTCTGGCTCATCACCATAAAAAGCCGCAGCCAAACCGGCGGCGACTGCCGCAATGTCTAAACCTTCAAACGGGTTGTCGGCCAATTGTTGACCCATCTGTAACCCAATACCATAACTCGCATGTTGTTCTAACGAGGTAAATTTAGCGCTCATAGATCCTACTTTATGTTGGCTGAACCGGCATCAAGACACTGTTTTTAGCCATAATTTTTGGCAATACAGACATCAAAATGATGGAACTGCAAGGTTGAAGGCCAAGCGCACAGCGCTTGGGCGAGATGTAGGTTCCCCTACAGAAAAATTAAGCCAATTGTTTAAGTTGCTGCCACAGCTGCAAAACCAAAGTGGTATCCGCTTCATTAAGCTCGCCACGGGCTATGGCATCGGCAACCGAGGCATCCACCCGCTGCTGGATATCATTGGTCGTGAATGGTTCGGCCGCAACCAATAAACCGCCGACCGCCAAATCAAAATGACCACGCAAATAGCCACCAGCGAACAGTTCATCGTCTGTGGCGGTAGCCACCGCTTGATCAAAGACCTCCGCGACGGCGTCTATATAAGATTGACAATATTGCATAGCTTTCCTAGGTCTACCTATGGTTGCCCATAGTAGGCAACGTTACGTTGGCGCTAAGCAGCGAGGCGTGCTGCTCAGACGCGTTGAATAACCCAAAACACCCTACATCCGAATCATCAGTCGCCGATACAGCGGAAACTCTGAACGACGAACGACGAAAGAACACAGACTAAGCGTTCACAGCGTCAATACCAAGACGATACATCACAACGTCTTGATATCCACATATAATTTTCACCATTCCTGCCAGTTCGCGATCTAACTGTGGATCGCCTGAGTCACTGATCAGTGGCCGGCCAGCCAATTGTTGCAGTTTGGTTTTGGTCGCTACAATCTGGATATTTTGCCGACCAATAGCCCGGATCACCGCAGGCGATAATTGCTGGTTACCCCGCCCAAACACATGTCCTTGGCCACCGATCAATGTGATAACTAATTTACTTGGGTAATCGGTGACTAATTCTAATAACTGACTGGCAGTCACATCTTTGGCAATAACCTCGCCATTTTCCACCACATCGACGCCCAGTAAGGTATTTTCCAAGCCTAGCTCAGCCATAACGGCAGCCACCGTACTGCCCGATCCCATCACATAACGCACGTTATCTTCCATTTGACTGGCAACAAATGCGGCTAAATCATCCAGTACCAGCTCTTCGGATTCCTTGCCGGCCATTTTTACACTTTGCACGTACATCAGCTCGGATGGAATTTGCATCTCGCCAAAACGTTTGGCGCGCACCACACCTTGCCGAAAAGCCTGCTCGTCAATATCCATCACCAAAGCATCGCGCACCGACAGCAATTCACCACGGATCATCCGCGTAACCACGAGGCCTGCAGCTTCGGGGGTGATGGCATACACCCCCGAGTGTATTTTACAGCCGGCGGGGATCCCCAACACTGTGGTTTTCTCCCCGACCGCGGCGCACAAATTGCGTGCGGTACCATCACCGCCGGCAAACAGCAACACATCAATACCTACACCGGCAATGGCGATTGCCGCAAGCTCGGTATCCTGCGCCGTGGTTGGCAACTGCGCAGGTTGGTAAATCACCTGATGCGAAAAACCAAGCTTGACGCATAAGTCTTGCCCCATCTCCCCGGCTACCGTAAAAAGTTCCAGCGCATCTTTAAACGGCAATAATGGCATCAGCGCTTGCTCGGCGCGCTGCTGCGCCATCGGGATAGCGCCCCGTGCCAGCGCCTCGGCAGCCAAGCCATCCGAGCCTTTTAAACCGACACTGCCACCCAGGCCAGCCAGTGGATTGATGATAAGTCCAATACGAAATCGCTGTGCCATGCGCTTACTCCAGATATTCCAAGCTAGACGGTGAAAACTAGACGATGAAAGCTAGACGATAATAGCTAGACGTTTCAAAATGCTATCTTGCAGTTCCACTTCAGAAATTTGCGAAGCGCCTGCTTAAAATGGCCGGCATTCTAGCCCAGAAAAATACAAATGGCCAATTGCCGCGATGAGTTGCGCGACGCCGCGACTAGCGCGCCTAACGTCTTGGACCACGTAAGTCGCCTTGCTGTTTACCCAGCACGCCGGCCACAAACTGATCTTTTTTATCCGCCGCCAGAAAATTATCCTGTAAGTTTTTGATTTCATGATTGCCAAGAATGTGGTGAATACGTCCACCGACCTCTCCCTCCTTAGCATCAATCTTCCCTTACATTTGCTGTTATAAAACCGCCCATCCTTTGCGTTCGACGCCGGCCATCAGATTCAACACTATCGCCACTGGGTGATACGGTGCAACAACATATATAACCGGGGAGATCCTGAATACATTTACTGAGTACATTTACTGAGGACATTGAACGCTTCGATAGGTGGGTGTCCTGAAATAGATACCTGATAGGTGGATGGCTGCAATGGATGCTACTGCAATAGATGGGTGTCCTGAACTAGATGGGTGTCCTGCATTGGACGGGTGTCTTTAAATAGATGATGGATGCTACTGCAATAGATGGGTGTCCTGAAATAGATGCTGAAATAGATGTCACCACATTGCCATCTGAACACAAGCGCCTGCAGGTCGAGCCAAACAAATCCGCAAACCCAGCCTCTATATCAACATCTTGGTCTGCGGCTATGGCGACCAAGCGCATGCACCAAGGTTGCCATGATATGTTGCTGCGTAATATTTTGCGTACCACTAAGCTTATTAATGCCATCACACGTATGAGTCTGTCGAAGGATTGAATTGTAATGCAGGCATCACACCAGGCGGTTTGTACGTGCACCTTCGCGCAAGCCGGCTTGGCAACATGCACAGCATGAGAGCGGCATGCAAACCATAAGCAAATACAACAGAGGGTCATCGACATGGCGGGTGGTTCAGCGAAACAAGAAACTGTCGCAGCAGCAGTGACAGAACAAGTTCCCCATATAGGGCAAAAGATACGCGAAGATTCCGCACAGCTGGCGCCTGCCCTCCCTGCAGCGCAACCAACTGTGACGCATCGGCACAGTAAAAAAATCCCCACCAGCCGCATCGGCCGCTTGGGGCATTTAGCGAGCTTGGCTGGAAAAATCGCCGGCAGTGTCCTCACCGAAGGGGCAAAACAGTTTGTTCAAGGGCAAAAACCGAGCCTACCACAACTATTATTAACACCCGCCAATGCCCAGCGGGTCGCCAATCAGCTATCGCAGATGCGCGGTGCGGCGATGAAACTGGGACAATTACTGTCGATGGATGCGGGCGACTTACTGCCCCCAGCCCTGAGTCAGATATTGGCGCAGCTGCGCGCCAACGCAAGCCCAATGCCGCCAGCACAGCTGGCAGCATTACTCGCGCAGCAATGGGGACCGGGTTGGCAACGCCATTTCAGTCATTTTGGCTTTGATCCCATTGCCGCGGCGTCTATTGGCCAAGTGCATCAGGCCTATCATGATGATCATCGACCGGATCGACCACGACCGCTGGCGGTAAAGGTGCAATATCCAGGCATCAGTACCAGTATTGATGCGGATGTCGATAATGTCGCCAGCTTACTTAAACTTAGTGGATTATTGCCAGCGGGGCTGGACTTAGCCCCGCTATTGGCGGAGGCCAAACAACAACTGCACAAAGAAGCTGATTATCAGCAAGAGGCTGCTTATTTGCAACGCTATCGCGACTATTTGGCAGATGATCACCGATTTTCGCTCCCCTACATTTACCCTGAATTATCGACCAAACAGATCCTCACCATGAGCTTTGTCGAGGGGGTCGCAGTGGACGCCTTGCGTACCGAACCGCAACAACGCCGCAATGAGGTGGTGGCACAGCTCTTTACGCTGTTGTTTAAGGAAATGTTCGAGTTTCGACTGGTACAAACGGATCCTAATTTTGCCAACTATCGCTTTAACCTCACCACCAACCAATTGGTGTTATTAGATTTTGGCGCTTGTCGCGACTACAGCCCGCATATCGTGGAGGGGTATCGTTCGCTGTTTGGGGCCTTATTACACAACGATGTACCGCGCCAGTTACAAGCCTTGCGCGCTATTGGATATTTCAGCACTGATATTCATCCAGCTCAGCAGCAAGCCGTGTTAGATCTGGTAGCGCTGGCCGCCGAACCTTTGCATGCCGCCAGCTATGATTTTGCCACATCCGACCTACCCAGCCGCATGCGAGATGCGGGTCTCAAACTTTCCATGCAGCACCACTATTGGCATACCCCTCCGGTGGATGCGATTTTTTTACATCGTAAAATGGCAGGGCTTTTTTTACTGGCCAAAACGCTAAACGCCCATATATCCATCCGCGATTTGATCATGCCTTTTTTAACCACAGGTACCGACGCAGATCACACTAAGCCCTAAGATCGATGTGGTTACCCGCAGCGTCCCTGCCGTTTTATGCCAGTGATCCTGTGCCAGTGATCCTATGGTCAGTTATCCTGCCAGCTGTTCCTGTTGGCAGGATTCCCTGTATAGTGGTTTAACGCTACACTGCGCCGCTGAGCCTAGGGCTATGATCGCAATGACCATCGCTATGCCCACCTCGACCAGCACAGCTATGTAAAGCGCAGCTATGTAAAGCGCAGCTATGTAAAGCGCAGCTATGTAAAGTAAGGCTATGTTTGTAAATCGCAGCTAAGTAAAAAGTGCGGCGGTGGCTAGGTTTTTTCGGATCGTTTAAGGAGATGTTTGATGTCTAATGTGCAGTTTTCCCATCCTGAGGTGTCACCATTGCCGACAACGGAATCATCATGGGTGCATCACTCCCCCAGCGATCAGGCCCAGTTCGATCTAAATTCAATGTTTCATCAGCTTTGTCAGCAGCAGCGTCAGCTACCTTACCCTGACTATGCCATGCGACAGCACTTACTGGCGCAATTGTTATCGACGTTAAAATTAAACCAAGCGGCGCTATGTCAGGCCTTGGCGCAGGATTTTGCTCAGCGAGCCATCATCGAGTCTGAAATTTTAGAAATTCTGCCTTGCGTGCAGAGTATTCGGTATTACCAAAAACGTTTAAAAAAACTCATGCGCCCACAGCATCGGCACATCAGCTGGTTATTTTGGCCGGGTAAAAACCGTGTGTTTTTTCAGCCTAAAGGCGTGGTGGGTATCATTGTGCCGTGGAATTATCCGGTATTTTTAGCGCTAGGCCCGATCGCGGCCGCCTTGGCAGCCGGCAACCGGATCATGGTGAAACTACCCGAGGCGACCCCGCGCACCAACCAGGTACTTCGCCACACACTGGCCGCGATCGGTCACGATTGGATCACCGTCGTTGAAGGTGATGCCCATATCGCCGCCGATTTTAGTCAGCTGCCGTTTGATCATTTATTTTTTACCGGTTCAACTCAGATTGGTCGTCATGTGATGCGAGCGGCGAGCCAGCATCTCACCCCGGTGACGCTGGAGCTGGGCGGTAAATCGCCTTTGCTGCTGGCTCCAGATGCCGAATTGGCCAGCAGTGTCAGCCGCTTATTATTTGGCAAATGCATGAACGCAGGGCAAACCTGTGTTGCGCCCGATTATGTGTTGGTCCCACATCAGCAACGACAAGCATTGGTTGCGGAAATCACCCAGCAATTTGCCACCTTCTACCCAGCAGGAGCGCAGGATAAAGCCTATACCCATATTATCAATGCCGCACAGTGGCAACGCTTAGGGCGCTATTTGCAAGATGCCGCACAAAAAGGGGCAACTATTATCAGCACTGTCCCCGATTGGCAATGGCAGGCCGAACCTGCGACAGGCTTTTATATGCCGTTGCAGCTGATCTTGGATGCGCCGCCAGAGGCGCAGGTGTGGCACGACGAGATTTTCGGCCCCATTTTACCCATCAAGAGCTATTTGACCCTCGATGATGCCATTGCTTTTATTCAAGCGCGGCCGCGGCCATTGGCGTTGTATTTATTTAGCCATGATGGCGCTTTACAACAACGGGTGTTGCAGCAATGCCATGCCGGCGGCGTTTGCATCAACGACACCCTAACGCACGTCGCACAGGATGATCTGCCATTTGGCGGTATTGGGCCATCGGGAATGGGCAGCTATCATGGTCCTGAAGGCTTTTATACCTTTAGTCATGCCAAAGCGGTGCACCATAAAGGTGTGATTAACGGCGGCATCATGGCGTATCCGCAGTGGCGCGAACGCTTTTTTGCGCCCTTATTACGATTTTTGCTGCGCTAGTATTTACCTAACCCTGTTCGCGCTGCATGCCGCCACTGCGCGTGGGCAATGGCGCGTTGGCAATGGCCAGTGCACGTTCGCCACTAAGCTGATTTAGGGGTAGCGGTGGATGATGGGATCCACCACGCCATCAGCGCCGCAGCGGCGGCAGCAAAGGCCGCCAAGGCGAAGGCAGTTTTACTGCCAGCACCTTGCTGCCATACCAAACCAGCAACATAAGCACCTACCGCCCCACCGCCACCATACACAATACCGGCGTACCAAGCTTGACCACGGCTGCGCTGAGACGCAGGAAAAAACTGTTGGATAAACTGCATGGCACTGCTGTGCGCCAAGGCAAAACTAAACGCATGCAATAGCATACTAACTATCAGCCACTGCGGTTGCTGTGCCAACCAGCCCAGCATCAACCAACGAACAGCGGTAGCAGCGTAGCAAAACATCAATAGTTGCCGCTCTGTCCAGCGCTTCAAAATAGGCCCGGCAAAGTAAAATGCGACAATTTCCGCCGCCACCGCCACCGCAATAAAGGCTCCACTGGCGCCACCAGAGTAACCAAGATCACGACAATACAAGGTAAAAAAGCTATAAAACGGTGCAAAACTGACTTGCAGTAAAAACGCCGCCAGCATAAAACGGCGCAGGCGCTTATCTGCGATAAGCGCACGCCAGGCCAGCGGCGGTTGCGATTGATCATGCACGGGATGAAAGCGTGGTAATTGCCAAAGCGGCAAACACATGATCGCCATAAAAAGCAGTGCCGCCCACAACATAAAATTGACGCCCAAATGCTCAAGACCAAAGCCTGCCGCCATCACCAACACGATATAACCCACGCTGCCAAGACTGCGAATTTGACTATAACGGCCGGTGTTATTGTGCAAAAGATGAAATGCACTGGTTTCAAGCTGCGGTAAAATAGCGGTCCAACACAGGCTATACACTGCAAAGCCCAGCAACAATCCCCAATAGCCCCAACTGGGAATACATAAACACCATGCGACTATCGCCAGTACAGCACCCAGCCGCATCACCAGCACAGGATCATTTTTACGCTCCGCCACCATGCCCCACAGAGGTGGTCCAATGACGCGCATGCCCATCACCACCGCCAGTAAGATGCCAATATCTTTCGAAGACAGGCCACGCGCATCTAAAAACAAACCGACATAAGGCACAAATACACCGAGGACGGCAAAATAGGCAAAATAAGCCAAACTAAGCACGGGGGCTGGATTTATCAAACAACACTCCACATCAGGGGTAACATCAGGGGTAACATCAGAGCTAAGCAATACACAGGGCATCACGGATCTGATGCTTATGCATCTAGGCTAAAAACATACCAACGAATTCAACATGAACCATACGGACACTATATGGCCCGACAAGCGCCAGAGCAGCAAGCGGGGTCGATGCCCTGCGGCGCTATGCCTGCCTAGCGGCGCTATCGCGTGCCAAGCAGCACGCAGTGACCTCCAATGAAGGTATAGTTAGCTGCTAAACAAAAAACGCGCGCGATGTTACCAGTATTCGTTATCCATGACAGCTGTATTCTCCAAGACCGCAGTATTTTTTTGCTTTGCCGGCGAAGTGCGCTTTTTTGCTGCGGTGATGTTCGCTTTAACACCGCACTTGAATGTGGCCGATAGCATACTCCGGCCTAACACAACGGCATACTTGCCTTATACCTGTAAACACAAGGTTAGTGTTCAATGTGCTGGCTGCACATCAAAAAAAGCCTCGCTGAAATTGATCCGCATCCGCCCATGACTGGCAACATCCACCCCCATACGGCCATCACACCGACTTTGAACGCAATCATTATGTTCAAGACGAATCGTCAATTGCTCCCATTCAGTCGTCAAGGATGGAAAGGAAATTTTTATCGGGCCCAGCTGGCTAATTTGTTCGGTCTTTCCTTTACCGCCAAGCCCGCCAAACTGTTTAGCATCTAATGATAAGTCTTGGTGCTGAGCCAGGGTTAAATAATTCGCGGTTAATACAGTTTCACCTGCGCCGGTATCCAAGAACCATAATCTGGTTTTTTCCGGGCTACGCGTGATTACCATAGGATCATCGAACAACCACACCAAATTACCGGCCTGTGCGCGCATCTTAGTCTGAGGTTGTCGGATCTCTAAACGATGGGCGGAAAAATCAAAGGTGAGATCCAACTGTTTTAGAATTGGCCATCCTATGATGCCATCGATCCGATACCAGTTCATGCCCAAGAAGGTTTGTTCAAGTTCAGCGCGATCCACAATTAACATGGTTTGCTGTTTCGCAAGCACAGGTCCCAATTTCAACTCAGGCAAAATGGCCACATGCGCGCTCACCTGCTGGTCGGTTGCGGTGTCAATTTGGACAGTTTGCGCAGACATCGCATTGATGTGTGCCGCCTTTGCCACACGATCGGTGATCAGGCTTTGTGAGGCGCCGGTATCAAGGACAAAATAAAACCACTGACCATTGATGTTTAGCCTCACCCGAGGCAACGCCACCAACCAATGTGTTTCCAGCGCCACCTCGCCCTGCGGTTGCACAAATGCAACGTCAGGCATTGATTGTTGGTGATATAAATTTGCTATGACAGCGTAGTTATGGGTGCTCGCAACGCTCCCATTTGCCACTAACTGCTGAATTTTATCAAATTGATGCAGTTCAGCCAAAAGTGACAACCACTGGGGTAAAACCTCAGGCTTTGTCGCATACAGTTTTGCAAGGTGTTCTTCTGCTGACACATACTTGCCCTCAAACATCAGCTGGTAAATCGGCTGTAGTGCCTCCGCAATACTTTCTTCCTGTGCTATGGGGATCCAAGACTGAATATCCTTGGTCGTCACCCAAGGCATGACCCTAGCTTGTTGTGATAGCGCAGACACATCAGGGACTAAGTTGTGAGCCGTTGCGTCGTTCGGTACTGTGGCATTCGCATTTATCAACGGGAAACACAAACTTAGGGCCAGTAGCTGTCGCGAGCTGTGCCTCCACCCAGAACGTTTTGAAACGATACATAAGCACGATTGAAGAAATAAAGGGTTCACTTTTGATGATTGCAGTGTCATGTTTGCCTCCTTGGCGCATGAACACCATCGTAGAAATAACGACACGAAAGATACAACTCTAAATTGTTGCAAATTATTTGGTTGAAACAGTTTTTCGCGTCTAACTTTTGCGCGTTTAACAACTGATGCCCTGTAAACATAAACTTCAAAGCGGTTGTAAAGCACTCAACCGTATGGCAACGCATTCAGGTTCAATTCAGATGACAACCGTTATCCTTTCATCATCTTGAGTGCAACATCTTGTTGGGTGCGAGCCCACAGTCATAACGATTTTATGTATCAGATATGTTACCATACACCGGCTTGGACCAAGCTCTGGTAACAGAACTTACAATGAAAGGAACATTTATGAAAGCTATCTACAAAAAAGCAGCACTATTAGTCCCGGTTTTACTATTAACCGCCTGTGCCGCCACCGAATCGTCACGCACCATTGAAGCACCCAAGGTCGCGGCCAGCTACAAGCCATTCCAAGGGCAAAAAAGCAAATTGGCGGTGGGTAAATTTCAAAACCGCTCAAATTTCCAAAATGGCATTTTTAATGCCGGTGTCGATCAATTAGGTTCACAAGCCAAGACCGTATTGATGACGCACCTGCAGCAAACCAATCGCTTTATCGTGCTAGATCGCGCCAATATGGACGAAATCTCGCGTGAAGCGCAATTGGCAGGCACGGCACAAAAATTGTCTGGTGCGAAATACGTCGTGACCGGTGATGTCACCGAGTTTGGCCGCAAAGAAGTGGGTGATAAGCAGCTGTTTGGCATTGTCGGCAAAGGCAAAGCACAAATTGCGTATGCCAAAGTGGCACTGAACGTTGTTAATGTGGAAACTTCTGAAGTGGTATACGCGGCGATGGGCGCCGGTGAATATAGTTTAGAAAACCGCGAAGTCATAGGTTTTGGCGGTACCGCCAGCTATGACGCCACCTTAAATGGCAAGGTCTTAGACTTGGCCATGCGGGAAGCGGTCAACAATTTAGTTGAAGGCATTGAAAGCCAGCAATGGCAACCATAATCGCAGGAGCGACATGAAAACGTCATTAAAAATCACCAGCCTTGTGCTGGTGTCTTTATTAGCGGGCTGTCAATCGCCCAAACCGCTGTACCACTATGGTAAATACCAAAGCGGACTCTATGAGCATTTTAAGGCGGAAGATAATGCCGTTGGCCAGCAAATCGATGATTTGACCCGAACCATTGCCAAGGCCGAACAAAAACAGCTGAAGGTTGCGCCAGGTATTCATGCTCACTTGGGATATTTGTATCTTAAAACCGGACAGACCGATTTAGGTTTGCAACATTTAAACCAAGAAAAAGTCCTATTTCCTGAATCCGCTGCATACATCGACTTCTTGCTGAAAAATGCCAACGCGGTCGCTACATCGAAAGGAGCATCCTCATGATGTTACGTCATCGTTTGCTGGCCATGGCATTACTGCTGGGGATTGGCGGCTGTGCGACCAAACAACCGGCCATAGATTACAGCGCTTACAAGCAAAGTAATCCCAAATCCATTTTAGTGGTGCAGCCGATCAACCATAGCACCGAGGTGGTGGCGCCCTACGCGGTATTATCCAACGTCACAGTGCCGCTCGCGGAAGCCGGTTACTATGTGTTTCCAGTGGTATTGGTTGAAGAGACATTCAAAAACAATGGCTTGACTGTGGCGCAAGATATCCACTCAGTGCCACCGAGCAAACTGCACGAAATCTTCGGAGCCGACGCCGGACTGTTTATTCAGATCGAGCAGTATGGCACCTCCTACGCGGTGATATCTAGCGATACCGTTGTGAAGGTTAAGGCTGAGCTGAAAGACCTACGCACCGGCCAATTGCTGTGGCAAGGCAATGCCAGTGCCGCCAGCAGTGAACAAAGTTCTGGTAGCGGGTCCAATGGACTTGTTGGTATGTTGGTCGAAGCAGCCGTGAATCAGATCGTGGAGACACTGACGGATAAAGGCTTTGAGATCTCCGATATCGCCAGTCAGCGTTTACTATCACCAGCAAGTCCGGTTGGTATTTTATATGGGCCTCGTTCCCCGCTGTATGGCAAAGACCAAAAGGGTAAAGGCGGCACGAAATAAAATATACCGCACATCCGGCATGAGTTCGCTTGCATATTCAAGCGAACTCATACGATGCCAGCTGGCGGATAGCGGTAAATCGTAGCTTGCAAATCGTTGTGGTCGGTGGAAATCACATACCACAGCAATGTGCTTACTTCGCCTGCCCCAAGGCGCGGGCACGCGCCGCAATATCCGGCGTTGGTACCGAAACATGTGCATTTTGCGCCTGATGACGCAGGGCATGATCCATCAGCACCATCGCCAGCATCGCTTCGGCAATCGGTACGGCGCGGATCCCAACACAAGGATCGTGACGGCCTTTGGTGAGCATCTGCACCGATTCACCTGCGGTGTTAATACTTTCACCGGCAATAGTGATGCTGGAGGTTGGTTTTAACGCAATACTGACGCGAATGGTTTGCCCCGAGGATATCCCACCCAAGATGCCACCGGCATGGTTGGCGGTAAAACCATCGGGGGTTAATGCATCGCGATGCGTCGAGCCTTGCTGACTGACCACGGCAAAGCCATCGCCAATCTCCACCGCTTTAACGGCATTGATACTCATCATCGCATGTGCAATATCGGCATCCAACCGATCAAACACCGGCTCACCCCAGCCGACAGGCACCGCTGTTGCCTCGATATAAATTCGCGCACCAACCGAATCACCGGCTTTTTTCAGATCGCGCATAAACGCATCCATCTGGGCCGCTGCGCCTTGATCTGGACAGAAAAAATCATTTTGCTCGACAAAATCCCAATCAAAGGCACGGCTATCGAGCCCTGCCGCTTGAATAGGCCCAAGCTGCGTTAAACAGGCGCGGATCTGCACACCAAAACGCTGCTGTAGATACTGCTTGGCAATGGCCCCTGCAGCAACCCGCACCGCCGTTTCGCGCGCGGATGAACGGCCGCCACCACGATAATCGCGAATGCCGTATTTATGCCAATAGGTGTAATCGGCATGTCCTGGGCGAAACACATCTTTAATCGCTGAATAATCTTGCGATCGCTGATCGGTATTTTCAATCAATAGGCCAATCGAGGTACCGGTGGTGACGCCTTCAAACACACCGGATAAAATTTTTACCACATCATCTTCGCGTCGCGCCGTGGTAAAACGTGAACTACCGGGTTTGCGCCGATCTAAATCATGCTGAATAGCGGCGACATCCAACACCAACCCGGGTGGACAACCGTCCAAGATACCACCGATGGCCGGACCATGGCTTTCGCCGAAGGTGGTTAACCGAAATAACTCACCGATACTATTGCCTGCCATTATGCCCCCTGTCCTGCGGCTTGTTCATCATCAGCCTGCCAGGCCGCGCTATGCGCCACTAATTGCGCTTTGGTCAAGGCAAAGACACCCGTACCTCCTTGACTAAATTGGATCCAATCAAAAGGTACGCTGGGGAAACGCTCCGCCAACGCAACCATACTATTGCCCACTTCACAAATCAGTACACCATCATCGGCCAGATGGTCGGCCGCGTGCCTTAAAATTTGCACGGTCAACTCAAGCCCATCCACGCCTGACGCCAAGCCAAGCTCTGGTTCATGGTGATACTCATCGGGTAAATCGGACATATCTTCAGCATCCACATAAGGTGGATTGGTGACAATCAAATCATACTGCTGGCCCGTCAGGGCACTGAACAAATCCGATTCGATAGGATATACACGGTGATAAAGCTGATGCTGGTCGATATTAATGGTGGCCACTTCCAACGCATCCGGGCTGATATCGACGGCATCCACTTCCGCCGCAGGGAACTGCTGCGCACAGGCAATAGCAATACAGCCAGAACCGGTACATAAATCTAAAATACGTTGTGGCGCTTGCTGAGGAAACCAAGTGGAAAATTGCTGCGTAATAAGCTCAGCAATAGGTGAGCGCGGCACTAGCACACGTTCATCGACATAAAACGGTAAACCGGCAAAATACATGTGATTGGTCAAATAGGCGGCAGGTATACGCTGACTGATCCGCGCATTGATTAACGCCGCAAACGCACGTTTTTCCGTGCCAGTGAGGCGGGCTTGTAATAAACTAGCATCCGCCAAATGCGTCAGGTGCAGGCAATGGGAAAGCAGTAGCCCTGCCTCGTCCCAAGCGTTGTCGGTACCGTGACCATAATAAAGATCCGCCGCATTAAATTGACTCACCGCAAAACGGAGCCAGTCGTGGATGCTGTGGAGATCTTGAACCGCTTCCTCAATATGGGCGGCGGTCAATGCCGTATCTAAATGCTCAGCATCGGCATCAATGTGAGAGGCGGTATCGTTCGAAGGCGCAGAATGAAACTGGGTCATGGCGTTTGTTTGGCTCGTTCAGTAGATTAGCTTTGAAAAGAAAGGTGTCATGGCACAGAAAACTCCACCGTTAACCGATGATGATGTTCATCTATTCCGCGACGCCGTTGCCGGCGCCCGTCCTATGCCACAAGACAAGATACCGCCAGCGCGGATCCGGAGCAAGCAAAAATCGTCAGCGCCGCTTGCAAGTGTGCCTGATGAATCGCACCTATTTTGGTTTTCTGACGCCTTTGAGGGCTATCAAGCCCAAGGCAGCACCATTAGTTACGCACAACCGGGCGAGGATCCACATTTACCACGCCGGTTAAAACGCGGCGAATTCACCCCAGCCGTACTGCTCGATTTACATGGATTAAGCCAGCAAGACGCGAAAATTGAACTGGCGGGCATGCTGCATTACTGCCAACAGAATCATCACAATTGTGCATGTGTGGTGCACGGGAAAGGCAGCGGCATTTTGGCCAAACGGGTACCGAATTGGTTGATCCAACATCCGAACGTCCGCGCATTTCATACCGCCCCCACGCATTGGGGTCGTGACGGCGCTGTACTGGTGTTGTTGAAAACACCAGACTAATCACCCAAGAATGCGCCAAGAATCGCATCTATCTCAATTGCGTAAGCGGCAGCAAACCCGTGCTAGCTACGTCAGTTGCTGACGTGGCAATGCTAGGTTAACGCTCGGTCGCGGCCAATTGGCTTGGGCCAAATTGCCAACGCAGCTGACCGCGTTGATGGGGTTGAAATTGCACCAAAGCCATGGCCGCAGGTTCAAATAATGGTGTTTCATGCGGCTGAGCAAATTCACCCACTAAAAAACTAACTAACGGCATATGCGATACCAATAGCACTGTGAGCGGACGCTCTGTCGCCAGGGCATCTGGCTGAGCAGCGCTGAGAGTGGCTTCTAACAGCAATCGAACATCATGTGGCTGTTGATCGGGGGTGAGCTCCTCCCAGCTTGCTAAAGGAACATGTACGCCGAGCTGGGTTAAAAATTCATCGGCAGTTTGCGTGGTCCGGCAATACGGACTACAAAATACATAGTCCAATGACAATGTTTGCTGCGCAAACCATAACGCCATCTGTTGGGCTTGCTGGCGGCCATGTGGTGTTAAACGTCGAGCACTATCAGAAGAACACAGCGCTTCGGCTTCCGCGTGGCGCATGATGATCAGATTAATCATGGTTTTTACCGTCAACGACATCGCCCCTTGGCGAAAGAGTGCGCTATCATAATGAAAGTTCGCGCCGACAAAAACTGAAAAGAAAGCATAAATAACCCGTTTATTATTCCCAAGTGATCTGAACGCTGTTAGATCCTGGCAATGCTGAGGCCACAATTGCAAACTACGTCACTCCTGACCAGCCCGCTTGATGAACGGCACTATCAAACGCTGACGCTCCATAACGGTTTACGCGTTTTGTTAGTCCAACAACATGATGCCGATATGGCTGCGGCCGCATTGACAGTTGCCGCGGGTCATTTTGATGATCCTTCTGACCGCGAAGGCTTAGCACATTTCCTTGAACATTTATTTTTTCTTGGTAGCAAACAGTACCCAGAGCCTGGTGCGCTGCAGCAAATGCTCAGCCACGCCAGCGGCAGTATTAACGCTTGGACGGGCACCGAGCATAGTAGTTTTTATTTTGACGTACAGCCGGATCATTTTGGCGAAGCACTGGCCCGTTTTGCAAATATGTTTAGTCAGCCCCTATTGAGCGACAGTGCCATTTTGCAAGAACGTGAAGCCATCGACGCTGAGTTTTATTTAAAACTCAAAGATGATAGCCGTCGTATTTACCAAGCGCATAAAGAAACGGTAAATCCCGCACATCCATTTGCTAAATTTTCTGTGGGTAACCGTGAAACACTGGCTGACCGAACCGACCAACCCGTCGCGGTCGCCTTGCAAGCGTTTTTTCATCAGCACTACCATGCAGGGGCCATGACGCTGGTGCTGCAAGGACCTCAGTCCTTGGCAGAACTAGCCTGCTTGGCAAGCACGTATTTTGACGGAATTGCCCCTGCTCGGCCCGCAAAACCGCCACTGCAAATGCCACTGTATTTACCCCATTTACAAGCGGCTCAGCTCACCATTGAACCGCATAAACCTATGCAGCGGCTGGTACTTAGCTTTGCCATGCCGGATATTCAACCATGGTATCGCTTCAAACTGATTAGTTTTATCGCACATTTACTCGGCGACGAAGCCGATGGCAGTCTTTTGGCATATTTACGCCGCCAAGGGTGGGCCAACGGCCTGAGTGCAGGCGGCGGTATTGATGGCAGTAATTACAAAGATTTCACCCTCGCCTGCGATCTCACGGATGCAGGTCTAACCGCAACCGATGACATTGTCAGTGCCTGTTTTTCTTATTTAACCATGTTAAAACAGCAACCTTTACCGCAGCATTTATTTGCGGAGCGGCAACAGTTGGTGGATTGGAGTTTTCGCTTTCAAGAACCCAAAACAGTACTGCAACATGCCTGTGATTTAAGTGTCAATATGCAGCACTACCCAGCGCATGATTACATCTTTGGTGACTATCGCATGGAGCTTCCCCCCGAGTCGCTGTATCAACAAGTACTGGATTATTTTACGCCAACCAATTTACGGCTGATGCTGATTGCTCCCAACGTCGCGACCGACCGTCAGGCAAAGTGGTATCACACACCTTACAGTTTTACCCCTATCGATGCCGTTCAATTGGCCAAATGGCAACACAGTGTGGTACTGCCTGATTTTAAATTGCCGGCACTCAATCGATATTTACAAACGGATCTGGCTTTGCTGCCGACCAGCGCACATATGCCACAGGCCGAGCTTATCGTGGACTCGCCAACCCTGACACTTTGGTATCAAGCCATCAGTGATCAACCAAGCCCCAAAGGTCACGTCTTTGTTCAGCTCGCACTGCAAGCCGCACAACAAGACGCTACATCACAGGCGATGCTTAAACTCTGGCTGGAATTATGGTTGGACAGCATCAACCAAGCGTTTTATCCCGCGACCACCGCTGGTTTGCATTATCATGCGTATGTGAACAGTTTTGGCATTACGCTGCATTTATCTGGCATTGCCGCGAATCAATTAGCACTCTGTAGCGATTTGCTAACCAGCATGCGGCAGTTTAGCCAACAGCTGGCATTGTTAACTGAGCCACAAGCAGTGCGCCCCCCAATCGCGCTTGAACGCTTTGATGCCATCAAAACGCAGCTTCTTCGACACTGGCAAAGTAGTGATAAAGCCAAGCCCATCACACAACTATTTAATCAATTATCCAGCACTATGCTGCCACAGAGTGCACAACCCAAGGTGATGGCCGCAGCGTTAGCTGGTGTCAACTTGGCGAGATTGGCGCATTTTAGTCAAACGATGTGGCAGCCATGTCATATGGAGGCCTTGTTATGTGGTAATTGGCAACTCGAACATGCTCATGCACTGCAGCAAGGTTTAGCCCAGTGGCAATCGCCATCGGCTGGAGTGCGATTACCAAAACAACAATTCCCGCTGCCCTTTACGACGGAACACTGCATAAAGGTAGCGGTGGCACAGGCCGAGCATGCCATGGTGCTGTACTACCCCGCAGCCGATCGCAGTCCGCTCAGTATTGCCTACTACATGCTGGCCAATCACTGGCTTTCACCTATGTTTTTTCAGCAATTACGCACAGAGCAGCAAATGGGTTATTTGGTCGGGACCGGTTATGTTCCCATTGATTTACGTCCAGGTATCGCCTTGTACATTCAATCCCCACGCTTTGATGCATTGGCATTGCAGCAGGCGACCGAACAGTTTATCGCACAGTTATACCAACGGATTGACGCCATTGATGACCAGCAATTTCAGCAGTTGACGCAGAGCTTGGCGCATCAATTGAGTGAACGGGATACCAACTTGGCCGCACGTGCGAAACGTTTGTGGTCTGCCATTTTGCAGCAAGATCCCGCCTGTCAATTAATCCCGTCGGTTTTAACGGCATTAGCTGAGTTGCGCTGCGGTGACTTTCATCAATTTTTACGCCAGCGTTTTGGGGTTGAACCTAGCGCGGAGCATGCCTTCGCACCACCACTTTGGTTATTGAGTGAGCCTGTGGTCGGACAGCCCGCGGAGCACGGCTCCAAACCTGCCCTAGCAGATGCGAGCAACATCTAAGGCAACGCCTTGGTAGTATTGATATTCATCTAGGCCAACCACCCGTTCTTGACCTGCGCTGTCAATAGTTTTTGACAGCAACCCTTGATTTATATTAAGTTAGGTTAAGTTCGCGGTTGGTTGCTGTATTCTGTGAAAATTCTTAATAAAAATAATATATTAGCTATAACTAAACGCGGTTTTTTTATACTGATGCTCGGCTGTGCATTGCCAACCCATGCGGCGGATATGCAAACGGCTATGCCCTACCTGCTGTCTTGTATCTTGTTGTTTTCATTTGGTGCATTGCTGTTAGCGCACTTGTCTATCTTGCGTATGCGTCGCTACCAAAACCGTCTGGAACAAAGCGAAGAGCGACTGCGTTTGTCACTGTGGGGCAGTGGTGATGAATTATGGGACTGGAATATCAGTGCTGGGAGTTTGTATCGTTCCAGCTCTTGGCAACACCCCATCGAATGTCGACCTCAAACACAACAGTTCCCCCCCAATCGGGATTTGATCCATCCGCAAGATTTAGAACGTGTCACCGAGCAGCTTTATCAGCATCTATCAGGTGAAACTGCGTTTTATGAAGCCACCTATCGGCTACGTGCCGCCGATGGCAGTTGGATATGGGTGCTGGATCGCGGTAAGGTGGTGAATACCGATGCCGATGGTATCGCCACACGCATGACAGGTACCATCAAAAATATCCAACATTTAAAAAGCACCGAAGAGCGGCTTGAACTCTTTGCTCGCTGTTTAGAAAATATCTCCGATGCCGTGGTGATTTGCGACACCCATTTTATGGTGATTGAAGTCAATGATGCGTTTACCCGGCTCACCGGTAAAGAGCGCACCAGCGTGATCAAACGGCCATTTGATTTGGCGCTTTACCCAAATCGATTTTTACAACACATCGGTGAGCAGCTGCAACAGCATGGCAGTTGGCAAGGCGAAGTCGAGGATCTGCGCGCCAGTGGCGAGGTGTATCAGGCGGATGTCAGCTTTGACGTGGTACGCGGCGATGATGGTGTAATTTGCCAATATGTGGCTGTGCTTTCAGATATTACCGAGCGGAAGCTCAAAGAAGCCGAGCTAAGCCGTCTGGCAAACTCCGACACGCTCACAGGCTTACCCAATCGTGCCTTGTTCTCAACCCACTTGACACGGTTAGTCACCGAAGATATCCGGCATGCGCTGTTGGTCTTTGATTTAGATAACTTTAAAAAAATTAATGACTCGCTTGGTCATGAGCTGGGCGATAGCCTGTTATGCCGCTTGGCAGAACGGTTAAGTCAGTTGCCCGGCGCACGGGATCGTCTATTTCGACTCGGCGGTGATGAATTTGCCATTTTGCTGGAAAACACTAACGATATTCATACCATCACCAGTATGGCGAAGGAGCTTATCAAACTGATTAATCATACCTTTGTCATCGAACAACACGAGCTTGCCATCACCTCCAGTATTGGGATTGTACTGTATCCAGAAGATGGGCGAGATCCACACGCCTTACTGCGAAACGCCGATACCGCCATGTATCATGCCAAGCACCAAGGCGCCAATCGGTATCTGTTCTTTAATGATTCGATGAACAAAATGGCTGTCAAACGCTTGCAACTGGAAAACCTGATCCGCCATGGCTTAAAAGAAGACTATTTTACGGTGTTTTATCAACCGAAAATGGACATTTTGACCGGTCAATTGGTGGGTATGGAAGCCTTGGTGCGGTTTATTACACCCAAAGGTGGAATTGTCAGCCCAGCCGCATTTATCCCTGTGTCGGAGGAAACCGGGCAAATTGTTGAAATCGGGGAAGTGGTATTGCGTAAAGCCTGTCGCGATGTCAAACGCTGGATCGATGAAGGGTTATTTCAAGGCCGCGTTGCCGTCAACTTGTCGGTCAAGCAGTTTATGCTGCCCTATCTGTGTGAGCTTATCGACGATGTATTACAACAAGCGGAGCTATCGTCCTATCACTTAGAACTTGAAATCACCGAAGGTACGGTGATGCAATCGCCCACTCTGGCCATTGAAACCATGAAAAAACTGCGCGCACGTGGCATCCATTTGGCCATGGACGATTTCGGGACTGGCTATTCCTCTTTAGCATTTTTAAAACAGTTCCCGCTCAACACCCTGAAAATCGATAAGATGTTTGTGGATGATATGAATACCATTCGCGGTCGTAACATGGTCGATACCATAGTGACCATCGCACACAACCTTGGCCTCGTGGTGGTGGCCGAAGGCGTGGAACAGGCAGAACAGCTGCAGCAGCTGCAACAGCTGCGCTGCGAAATTTTACAAGGCTATTATTACAGCAAACCACTGTCCGCGGCTGAATTTGGCCTGTTTTTAAAGCAGCAAAAAGCTCAAAAGCCCAAACTCACGGCGGTCCCTCATACTAGCCATGCACCCGCTACGATTGCCGTCCGTCACTGATGTTGTCGTACCGCTGTCAATACGGTTTGTTAAAACAGCGGCTGGCATACTAAGGCATGGACTGATGTGAAGAGAAACCTGTGGCTAGAGATATAAAAAAAACCGGCGTTGCCGGTTTTTTTTATGGTGTTGCTTGTGATGGTAACGAACCAGTGTTAATCATCACTGGCTTCATTAAAGGAAAAGTCATCACTGCCATCGGCAATGCGTTTTTTACCAAACACCGTATGAAATTTACGTTTTTCATTCACACGCTGCTTGTACTTCTGCCACGTTTTTTCGAATACAGACGTGGCTTCAAGCTCACCTTTACATACCTGGACAAACCGCTGCTCTTCCTCAGTCTCGGGTTGACGAACACCGTCTTCCAGTTCCTGCATCGCTACACCGTGCTTTTCCAGTAGGCTGCCTTCAGCCATGGTAAAACGTCCTGACCGTGAAAACCCTTTCGGGAAATTACGGTCATCGAAAAAGCGACGTTTAGCCACAAAACTTTGCTGCATCACTTTTTTCCTCTGATCTCGTTGAATCTAAAGCTATCCCAGTTAAACTGTGCGGAGTATGGTAAACAAAACTCCAATCGTAAAACAAATATTTTTTATCGTTTCAATCAATTATTTTAAGGCTAGGGCGTGGACACTGAGCTATTACGAACCTTTTTAGAAGTGCAAAAAACCCGCCATTTTGGTAAAGCCGCTGAACAACTGTTTTTAACGCAATCTGCAGTCAGCTTTCGGATCCGCCAATTAGAACAACAATTAGGTGTGGTGTTATTCCATCGCCATCGTAACAACATTCAGCTCACCAGTGCCGGCGAACAATTGGTTAATCCGGCTGAACAAATATTGCGCCAAGTGCAGCAAGCTCGCCAGCAACTTCTTCCCCACCAACAGCGCCAAGAGTATTTCCGACTGGGGATCAGTCTGGCGTTACGTTTAAGCCTAGGCGATGGTTTACAACAAGCCGTCCCTGAACCGCTTACCATGGAGCTGCAGCTGGGAAGCGCTGCTGAGCTATTGCAGCAATTCCATCACGCACAGTTAGACGCCGTGCTGTTATTACAATGCGAACTAGACGCAGACAAGCGCAGCGCCAATAACAACAGCGCCAATACAGACTGCACCGACCTAGAAATAGTGGCACAACAACGGCTCTTACCCGTCGCGAGTGTCCCTCACGCAAGGCTGCACAGCGAGCAAAGCAAACTAAGCCGCGACCACACCGAGTTCAAACTGAGTTGGCCAATAGCACTGCCACGGCTTTATGCCGAAGCCACCCAGCTCCAAAGTCCAGACGCCGGCTTTTTGCTGGCGCAGCTGTTACAGCGGGGGCGCACACATCAATGCAGCGCTTACTTACCTGAAATCACAGTGCAACACTCGCTGCGACAAAAGCAATTGAGCTTACTCGACCAACCGGTGATCCATTACGATATTATATGGTTGCAGCATGCTCATCCTGCGCAAGATCACGTCCGACTCTGGTGCAAGCGGTTATTGCAAACCACCAATTAAATCACACGGCGCAATATCACGCCTTATCACATAAAAAAACTGCCGTTATCTTACGCGTTTCGCGCCAGACAACGGCAGTTTTATCCAGTTGGCTTGTTTACACACGCCGTGAATTAATAAAAGGTTTTCCCTTCTTCGGCCATGCTCAATAGCAATGGGCTAGGTGCAAAGCGGCTCCCGTGCTGTGCTTCATAGCGACGCAGATCGGCCACCAATTGTCCTGCACCTAAACTGTCAATATAACGGAAAGGCCCGCCCAAAAACGGTGGGAAACCGATACCGAAAATCGCACCGATATCACCATCACGCGCACTGGAAATGATGCCTTCTTCTAAACAGCGTACGGCTTCATTGAGCATTTGCACCATGGTCCGTTTGCTGATTTCTTGCGACGATAAGCGGCCGCGCGGCTGAATGCCTAGCAGACTATACACACTATCATCGACTTGTTTTTTGCCTTTTTTCGCAGCAGTTCCATACAAATAGAATCCTTTCGCTGCTTTTTTGCCTTTACGACCATCCGCCATAAGCTTGTCAAACGCCGCCGGCGCTTGGAAGCGATCACCCAGCTCCGCTTGTAAAATGGGCGATATTTTGGCACCGACATCAATTCCCACTTCATCCAGCAGCGTAATGGGCCCCACTGGGAAACCAAACTTGACTAACGCCTTATCAAGCACCTCAATTGGCTCGCCTTCGAGCAACAACTGCGCGGCCTCGTTCATGTATAGCGCTAAAATACGGTTGACATAAAACCCTGCGCCATCTTTGACCACGATAGGTGTTTTGCCCTGTTTACGGGCAAAAGCGACAGTGGTGGCAATGGTTTCAGGTGACGTTTTGTCATGCGCAATGACTTCCACCAACGGCATCTTATCGACCGGTGAGAAATAATGCAGACCGATAACGTTTTCTGGCCGTTTGGCCGCTTGCGCGATTTTGCCAATAGGTAAGGAGCTGGTGTTACTGGCAAAAATGGTGTGCTCATGCGCATGCTGCTCAATATCTTGCACCATTTGCTGCTTTAACGCCAAGTCTTCAAATACGGCTTCGACCACGATATCAACGTCATGGAAACCACGATAATCGGTGGTACCGGTTAGCAGCGCCATCTGTTTTTGCAACTCAGTTTTGCTGATAAACCGCTTTTTCAGCTTTTTATCTAACAAGCTGTAGCTGTATTTCAATGCATTACTGATGCCTTGCTGGTTGATATCTTTGATCCGTACCGGCACATTGGCCTTGCCGGCGGTTACATTGGCAATACCACCGCCCATCAGTCCGCCACCAAGCACGGCGGCTTTACGCACTTTTCGCGGTTTGGCATCACCAGCACCAGATTCCTTTTTCATCTGGGTCGTGGCAAAAAACAGCTGGCGTAGGTTGGCAGATACCGAGGTCATACAAAGCTCACCAAAACGCTCAGCTTCGAGTTTTAACCCATATTCCATGCCCGCATTAATACCGGCTTTAACCACATCTAAAATGGCCATCGGTGCCGGATAATGGCCCTGCGTCTTAGCTAATGTTTGTTTACTTGCTTGGCTAAAGAGAACACGACGTCCAAAACTGGTGTACTCCAACACTTGCCCAACAAACGGCAATTTTAATGGCTTACGCTCTGGTTTGCCCGCCAATGCCATTTTCACCGCGGCATCTAGCAAAATACTAGCTGGGACTACCGCATCGACTAACCCCACCTTTTTAGCCTGGCTCGCGCGCAGTTGCTTGCCCGTCAAAATCATGTCCAAGGCTTTTTGCAAACCAATCAGACGTGGCAAACGCTGAGTACCACCACTACCGGGTAATAAGCCGAGCTGCACTTCTGGCAACCCCAACACCGTTTTACCATCCGACGTAGCCACACGGCCATGACAGGCTAATGCCAGCTCTAAACCGCCACCTAAACATGGCCCATGAATAGCGGCAATCAGCGGAACACTCAGCGCTTCTAATTCCGAGAAGACTTGTTGGCCTAAACGTGCAATCGCGGTTGCCTCTTGCGCGGTTTTACAGCTGTCCAGCATTGAAATGTCGGCACCGGCAATAAACGAATCCGGTTTACCGCTGATGATGACCAAACCACGGATCCGGCTATTGCTACGAATTTCGGCAATTAAGGCATTGATTTCATCAACAAACGAGGCCTTAAGCACATTCATGCTTTCGCCAGCGACATCCATGGTAATAATGCCGACACCATCATCACGTACGGCTAAAGAAAAAGTAGGTTGCATTAATCTGTCTCCACAATCATGGCTGCGCCAAGGCCGCCGGCCGCACAGGCGGTGGTTAAACCAATACCGCCACCACGGCGACGTAATTCATTGAGGGTTTGGGTAATCAAGCGTGTACCGGTAGCCGCAAAAGGATGACCATAGGCCAACGAGCCGCCGATGACGTTAAACTTCGCCATATCGATATCGCCAATCGCTTGCGTCCGATTGAGCTTTTGCTCGGCAAACAAACGGCTACCGAACATTTTCATATTGGCCAGCGCCTGCGCCGCGAAGGCTTCGTGCATTTCAATCAGGGTCAAATCAGCCAGCGTTAAACCGGCACGCTCCAGCGCCAATGGTGTGGCATAGGATGGGCCCATCAGCATATCTTCCCACACATCAATCGCCGCAAAGGCATAACTACGAATATAACCCAGCGGTTTATAGCCCAGCGCTTTGGCTTTACTCTCCGGCATCATTAGCACTGCAGAAGCGCCATCGGTCAGTGGCGTACTGTTGGCCGCCGTCACAGTGCCGTAGGTGCGGTCAAACACTGGTTTTAATTTGGCATAAGATTCCAGTTTGGAATCCATACGGATATTATTGTCACGACTTAAAAACTTTTGATACGGCTCCACATGTGCCGTCATCACTTCATCATCCATCCAGCCATTGTTCCATGCTTGTGCGGCAAGGGTGTGCGAACGGTGTGCCATCGCATCTTGATCAGTCCGGCTAATGCCATGCGTTTTGGCCATCTGCTCGGCGGTGTCGCCCATCGATAAACCTGTGGTGTATTCCGCCACAGCCGGTGGGACGGGCAGTAAATCTTTTAAACCTAAGCGGCGAAAAATCGCCAGCTTCTGGCCAAAGGTTTTGGTTTTAGTTAAATCGACCAAGGCGCGTGCTAGCTTTTTACTCACACCAATCGGCAGCACTGAACTTGAATCGGCGCCGCCCGCAATACCGATTTCAGTAATACCTGCCATCATCGATTCGGCGACGTTGACCACCGATTGAAAGCTGGTGGCACAAGCACGCGTCACACTAAAGGCATCTGTATGCACGTTCATACCCGTACCAAGTACAATTTCACGCGCAATGTTTGGTGCTTCAGGCATTTGCACGACTTGACCATAAACCACTTGATCAATTAACTTGGGATCAAGTTCGCTGCGGATCAGCAGTTCGTTCACAACTAATTTGCCTAGCTCAAGCGCCGAAACGCCATGAAACTCAGTCGCTTGTTTGGCAAATGGGGTTCGCAAACCCTGTACAATCGCGATACGATCGCCCTGCCGGGTGGTAAGTGGGATGGTTTTGGCCATAGATTCCTCGTCTTGCTGCTCGAAACAGGTCTGACCTGTAATTTTTTTTGATTGTAACGACAGATGCGATAAATTAAAACAGTTGTTTTAATATTGTCACGCCCCAATATGTAGAACGCTCGTTTTAAACGATGTATAAACCTAAGCCCGATATCGCCATTGTTGCCGGCACAGGATGTGGTATTGCGCCCTGTCATCGGATGGTTCACCATCGGCAGTGGCTTATGTTTTGTCGTTTTTACGTTTGGTAAGTACTAAATTCGCGCTTGTCATGCTTAGGCTATCGGTACCTTGTCGGTCGATACACAGCTTCACAGCGCCAAACATTGTAGATTAGACTAGCTGCTGTTTTGCCTAAATGCTTCAAAAACTGAGTGTTTTTTAATACTCTGACGTTAATTAACATGGATTGAGACGCTGTTGTGAATGCATTGAATCGGTTAAAAAACTATTTAGACACCCAAGTCATCGGTCAACCACAGCTGACCGAAGGTATTTTGATTGCTTTATTGGCCAATGGCCATTTATTGGTGGAGGGGCCACCGGGTTTGGCCAAAACGCGCGCGGTCAATGCGCTGGCTAAACGTATTGAATGCCATTTTCATCGAGTACAGTTTACGCCCGATCTACTTCCCGCCGATTTAACCGGAACCGATATTTACCGACCGGAAACGGGACAATTTGAATTCCAGCCTGGTCCCTTGTTTCACAATTTGATTTTGGCGGATGAAATCAACCGAGCACCGGCCAAGGTACAGTCTGCCCTGCTCGAAGCCATGGCGGAAAAACAAATTACGGTGGGTCGCCGCTCCTATCCTTTACCTGAATTATTTTTAGTCATGGCGACGCAGAATCCTTTAGAGCAAGAAGGGACTTACCCATTACCCGAAGCGCAGCTTGACCGCTTTTTATTGCATCTGCGCGTGGATTACCCAGATGCAGCCAGTGAGTTAGCGATCCTACATCTGACCCGAGATGAAGCACTGCAACAGCATCAAGCCGCTAGTAGTGCACAAGCGGCAGACCTCCTGCAACAATCTGATATCTTTGCCGCTCGCCAAGCGGTGCTGCAACTTCACCTCGCGCCAGCCCTTGAACAATATATAGTGCAACTGGTGATTGCCACACGCCAACCGGCACATTATGACAGCGAACTGGCCCGCTGGATCGCCTGTGGCGCGAGTCCACGAGCCACGATTGCTCTGGATCGTTGTGCCCGTGCCAAAGCATGGCTCGAAGGTCGTGATTTTGTCACGCCAGATGATGTGCAGGCGGTGTTTCACAATGTACTTCGGCATCGTATAACACTTTCCTATGAAGCTCAGGCTTCCGGTATCCATGCCGATGCTGTACTGGACCGCATTCTTGAACGAGTCCCAGTGCTTTGACGGTGCGACGGCAAGGGCATGATTCAAGTTATGCCAATGCGCAGTCTGATGCCGATATCATCTGTGCAGCCGTCATCATGCCTTTGATTGTGCGATCTGAGATGTAATATGAGCCTTTTGCCATGAGCACGTTCATCCGACAACTTCACCAGTGGTTTGCCAAGTCAGCGCCTCTGCCATCCACGGCGGATCCCATGACCGCGACCATAACTGCGCCACAATATCGCGAGCCGTTTCAATCCGCTGCGGACCTAAAATCAGCCACAACCTGGTTAGCTGCTTTGGCTACCAATGGCGTGCAACTTAGCCTCCCCGAGCTGCTGCGATATCAGCGCCATACCCCTTGGTATGATTTAACCCCACGCCAAGTGGCGCAAAACAAACTGGCCGGAAGCTACCTAAGTCGAATCAAAGGCCGCGGCATGGAGTTTGACGAGGTACGGCATTATCAAAACGGCGATGACGTGCGCAGCATTGATTGGCGTGTCACCGCTCGAACGGGCAAAGTGCATACCAAGCTGTTTCGTGAAGAACGTGAGCGCCCTGTGTTCATCGTCACTGATGTCAGTCGACCGATGCAATTTGGCTCACAATTATTGTTTAAATCGGTGCAGGCGGCGCATCTGGCCGCGCTCGCGGCGTTTGCCGTACTTGAACGTGGCGATAAACTCGGAGGCGTTATTGTGGGCGAGCAATTGCGCGACTTTAAACCCGCCAGTCGAAGCCCTGCCGTCCTGCGGTATATCAATGGTTTGGTCGAGTTAAATAATCAGTGTGTCGCGCGCCTGTCCGACATTGGCCCAGCGCAATCAGCGCATACATCGTCAGCGTCGCCCCAGGAAAATCCGCCGACCACCTCGCCCAAGGCCGATATCAATGCGGCGTTAGCGCAGCTAAGGCAACTGTGTCGTCCAGGCAGTTTAGTACTAATCATTTCCGATGTCAGTGAATTAACCCCACAGGGGTGGGCTCATCTTGAGATGTTATCCCGCCACAATGAAATTAAACTAACGCAGATTGTGGATCCACTCGAGCTTGCGTTGCCGCAACAAGCGGATGCTCACATCGTCATCATGCCGGCAGAAACACAGGCCATAGCGAGCACATCTACCCAAAATTCAGGCCAGCATATCAGTGCTGTCTTGACGGATGCGCGGTTACAACAACAGTATCAACAGCAGCAATCCGCCTGGTTTGCGAGTGTGGACCATCAGTGTCGGCGCTTAGGGATAAGACGGCAACTGATCAGTGCAGGTGAGCCCTTACTCCAGCAGCTGCAGCCTGCGCATGCCGATATGTCCGCGCAAGGAGAACGTCATGCTCGTTAACGACCAAGCTAGCCCTGCGTCAACCTCGCCCCACGATTTAATGGCACAGTTGGTCGAGATCCAAGAGCCGACCCCAACATGGTTCATGCCTGCCATTGGCTGGTGGGTGATCACCGCCCTTGGCTTACTCATGCTGCTGTGGTTCTTGCGCCGTTGGCGTCGTTATCAACAGCGGCAACAGCAACTGCGCTTTTGGCGTATCGCCCAGCAACAACTCAGCACGCTTGATCTTGCATTACCCGACACGGCCACAGGGATCACTCAGATCCTCAAGCAAGTCATTATGACAGCAGCTCCACAACATAAAGCGTTAGGTTTAAGTGGTCGTGCTTGGCAATCTTATCTACAGCAAAGCTTTGCCGATGTCGCGGCCATGCCCTGTCCAGATGTAACACGATTGGCGTATGCGGCCGACGCGGATAGTGAGGCGCTGGCTCAATATCATGCCCTAGCAGTATGTTGGTTGCAGGCCGCCTCGCGGCAAGGGCTGCCAGATGTTCAACCTCGCATGGGCAGCGCCTCGACAGCCGCAACGACGCCAGCCAGCACGCAAGCAACGATGCCTGCAACGACGCCAGCCACACAGCAAAAATCACCACAGGAGTCGCCGGATGTTTGATTTGCAATATCCTTGGTTATTGGTGCTGTTGGTATTGCCATGGCTGTTTAAGGCACGCGCGCCACAGCAACAGGCCGGGCTGAGGTTTCAGCCGTTATATCATTTGCTGACTCGTCATCCGGAGCTTGGCCAAAGCAGCACCCGTCCGCCGCAACCCTGGCGATTCATCTTGATATGGAGCGCACTGGTGTTGGCCGCGGCACAGCCGGTGTGGCTAGGCGAGCCGGTAGAACAACCGCAACAAGGCCGAGACATGATGTTGGCCGTCGATTTGTCAGGTTCTATGAATATTGCCGATATGCAAGTGGAGGGTAAAGCGGTCGATCGGCTGACCGCGGTCAAAGCCGTGCTGCGTGATTTTATCGCGAAACGGCAAGGTGATCGGTTGGGCCTTATTCTGTTTGCCGATGCCGCCTATCAACAAACGCCGCTGACCTTCGATCACGCCACAGTCCAGCAACTGCTCGAGGAGGCAACGTTAAACTTAGTTGGCTCGCGCACTGCCATTGGTGAAGCCATTGGTTTGGCGGTCAAGCGTTTTAACAATTACGAACGTTCGAATAAAGTACTGATACTTCTCTCTGACGGCGCCAATACCACTGGGCAAATTCAGCCACGCGAAGCGCTGACATTGGCCAAAGCGGCCGGGATCCGCATCTATACCATTGGTATTGGTGCAGAGGTGATGGTCCGTCAAGATATCTTTGGCAGCAGTTTGGTCAATCCATCCAGCGATCTGGATGAAGCATTACTCACCGAATTGGCCAATAGTACGGGCGGCCAATACTTTCGCGCGCGAAACCCACAAGAACTGGAGGCGATTTATAACCGTCTGAACGAACTAGAACCGATTGAACGGGACAAACAGACCGCGCGTCCTGAAATTAGTTTGTTGCATTGGCCGTTAGCTGTGGTGTTTATCGTATGGCTGCTGCCAATTCTCTGGCAACGCGCGCGCCAGACTCGGTGGCGTCATTCTCGCCGGTCACATGAGGTATGAGCATAGCCCTATGAACATTGGCAATTTTGTGGAAAACTTTCACTTTATCCGTCCGTTTTGGTTGCTGGCATTCATGCTGGTACCGCTGTTGTGGCTGGACCGCACCAGGTTCGGTAGCCAGCATTGGGCGCATTGGCTACCTTCGCATCTTCGCCGTGTATTGCTCACAAACGATACAAGCTCAACCCCAGCTCCGTCACGTTATCTTGCCGCGATACTGTTCATCATGGTGATTGTGGCGTGCGCCGGACCCAGCTGGCAAAAACAACCAACGGCGCTCTATCAGATCAAACGTGCCACCGTGCTGGTGCTCGATTTGTCACTATCCATGCGGGCCACCGACGTTAAGCCCAATCGCTTAACGCGAGCCAAATTTAAAGCCGATGACGTTGCCCGTTTGTTACCCGAGGGCGAATTGGCATTATTGGCCTTTGCCGGTGATAGTTTTGTCATATCGCCGTTGACCTCAGATAAAAATAATGCCCGTCTCTTAATCAAAGAACTCAGTCCAGAAATCATGCCTGTGCAAGGATCTGATCTTTCGGCCGCCCTCACCCATGCGGATAAGCTACTGAAACAAGCGGGCTATCGTACGGGCGATGTTGTCGTGATCACCGATGGCTTTAGCCAGTCACAGTGGTTACCTCTACAGCAACAACTGCGCGACTACCCGCATCGTGTGTCTATGATCGGCGTAGGCTCGAGTGCCGGAGCTCCGGTCCTATTAGCCAAAGGCGCCATGTTAAAAGACCGCTCTGGGGCCATTGTGATGGCAAAAGTCCCACAGCAACAGTTGGCAACCTTGGCAAGCCTGACCCAAGGGATTTACGTCGACAGCACCGCAGATGATAGTGACGTCTTGCAAATTTTAGATACCCTAAGCCCCCTGCAAGATACGGAGACGGCAGACAAAGCCAGCACCGAGCAAAAGGCGGCACAGTGGCAAGATGGTGGTATTTATCTGGTGTGGTTACTGCTGCCTTTGCTATTCTGGGCGTGGCGAACCGAGCGCGTACACCTGGTGGTACTGTTGACTGTGCCGTTATTGGGTAACAGCTTCCTAAGTTCTCCCGCGGCCGCAGCGGCGCGAACCAGCGTAGCGACCACGACCTCAGCATCTGCGCTCGTTACGCTGCTCAGCTCGTCAACGAGCGCACATAACCACGGTATGCCGGCAGGGCCCTCCGCAGATGCCCAAGATACACCCAACGAAGGAGGCGGCTCCTTGTGGCAACAACTGCGCGATAGTCGTCCTTATTGGTTTTCCAGCCGTGAACAGCAAGGCCACGCTGCTTATCAACAACAGGATTATGCTGCCGCAAAACAACATTTTAACGATCCGCTGTGGCAAGGTAATGCGGCATATCGGCAAGGTGACTTTGCCAAAGCTGAGCAATTTTATGCGCAAGACCAAAGTGCCAATGGGCATTTTAATCGTGGCAATGCGCTGGTCAAACAAGGTCAATTTGATAGCGCCATCGCGGCGTATCAGCAGGCGCTTGCGCAAAATCCAAATTTGGCGGCGGCCAACACAAACCTAGAAATAGCCAAAACACTGAAAGAACGGGCACAGCAGCAAGACGGCCAATCATCAGACAACAGTGACGGCCAATCACAACCAAATCCTGCGCAACAAAACGCTGCGCAACAAGGTTCGCAACAGCAGAGTTCGCAACAACAGAATTCACAACCACAGGATTCACAACAACAAGGCGCTCAGCAACAAAACGCCCAACAAGATCCAAAGCAGCAAGGCGCAACACCACAAAGCCAACAAGATCCTGCCCCATCGTCAGATCCTCAAACGGCGGACCGGCAAGGTTCAAATGCCTCCGAGGATCGCAACAAGACGGATGGCCAAGCACAGGACAACGCCTCGGCCGAGGATGGTAAAACGCCGGCAGAACAAGCGGCAGAACAAGCGGCTGACGATGCCAAACGTAAAGCGCAGCAACAAGCCGCGATCGCGGAAAAATGGCCCAATGCCGACGCGCAAGAGAGTCAGCAACTGGAAAACTTACTGCGAAAAGTGCAAGACGACCCTTCATTGCTACTACGCAACAAAATGTATCAAGAGTATCAAGAACGTCGGCAACGGCAATTGCCACCTGGAGATCTGGAAGAATGGTGAGTTTTTTATATCGCATGTTCACGGCGCCACTGGCTTTGGTGGCGTGCTTTCTGGTAGTGCAAAGTAGTGCCTATGCCATAACCAGCATCGACGCCAGCGTCGATAAGAATCCAGCATTTGTAAATGAAATTATTGTGTTAACTGTGGTGGCCAACGAATCCTTACCGCAACAAGCTCTTGATTTACAACCACTGGAAACCGATTTTTTGGTGGGTACGCCATCGATGATCAATCAGGAGCAACGGGTCAATAATGAGCGGACCGTGCGTACGATTTGGCAAATCCCATTGCAAGCCAAACGTGAAGGTAAACTGCAGATCCCACCACTTGCGCTGGAAAATCTGCAAACCAAGGCCATTTCCATCGAAATTTTGCCCGCGACCAAAACCGCAGGCAGCAGTAATGCCGAATTGGCTTTTGTCGAAACCATCTTAAGTGCTGATCAAGTCTACGTGCAGCAGCTGTTCTATATCGACGTTAAAATATACCTGATGGGTGATTTACAAAGCGGCCACATCAATGAACCTGTTATTGCCGATGCCACTATTGAACGGCTGGGCTCCGACGAGGAAGGTTCAGAGATCGTCAACGGTGAGCGCTACCAAACCTTTACTCGCCGCTATAGCGTGGTCGTCAATAAACCTGGCACCTTCAATATTGATAAAGTTAGCTTTGAAGGGGAAGTCATCAATCACAATAAGAGAACAGATTTTTGGGCACGCGGCACCCAAGTCATGATCCAAGCGCCCAAGGTCACGCTGAATGTGGCGCCCTTACCGCCAACGGCCCCCACGCCCTGGCTCGTCAGCGAATTAGTCACTTTAACCGAGGAATGGTCGAATCCCTCGCAATCACCGGTCGAGGGTGAGCCCATCACGCGTACCATCACCTTGACCGCCATTGATGTGCAAAAAAATCAGCTGCCGGATCTGGATGTCATGCTACCGCCAGATTTCAAAGCCTATGCCGAACAACCGCAAGCGGGTAGCGCGGTCCGCAATGGCCACGTGGTGAGTCAAAAGACCTTCACCACCGCCATCATTGCCACCAAAGCGGGAGATTTTGTATTACCAGAGGTTAACGTGCAGTGGTGGAACAGTAAAACCAATACCATGGAGATAGCAAGCCTCCCGGCCCGAACCATCTCGGTGCAGCCAAGTGCGGATCAGTCGGCGAATAGCGCCGCGACTCCGACGACAACCGCATCAGAACAAGCGTCAGCGGTATCCAACGATGCCTTAGCGTCATCTCAACCCACATCGTCCACCCCATCGCTGCCACATGTGAACGCTGCGTCGTTCACTATGTGGAGCCTGCTGGTGGCGTTGCTACTCATCGTATGGCTAGCAACGCTAGCCTATGTGTTCTACTTGCGTCGCACTATAACCAAGCTGCTGCAGGCTGATGACCCACTCTCGTCATTGGAGCCGCCGCGCTTTAACAGTAAAAAGTTACGGACGGCTTGTTTGCAAAACAATAGCCAACAGGCCAAAGCAGAGCTGTTACTCTGGGCCCGCCAGCATTTTCAAAGGCCTGTCGCGCATTTGACCGAACTTTTGACCTTATTACCAGCTGGTGATTTACAACAACACATACAGCAGCTCAGCTTTAGTGGTTATCAGCGTGATGCGCAGCCCTGGCAAGGCCATGCGTTGTTCGAGTGCTGGGTTAAATTTCGTCATTTGCATGCCAAACCCTCAGACTTGGATCATAAATCCGCAATATCAACCCCGTCATCCTCCCAAAATGGCGGCTTAAAACCGTTATATCCGCGCTAAATTGCGCCATTCATCCGAAGATCAGCCCTTAGCAACCGCGTTGTGAAGGGCTGCTCCGCTTGAACCTAAGCCTGCACTTCGGTGCTAGGCTTAACGGGTTAGCCATCAGCTTGGTACAGAACCCGAGGGACATCGCCGACGATAAAGCGATGGGGACATCGCTTAGGGAAGAAACGCCGCTATTGAACACCACTATCCCGAGAGCGCTAGCGATCCTTACGCTGCACGTTTGGCGATGTGGTACGCAGGCGCAAACGTCCTGCGCGGCTACCGATCTTGGGCCAACGCACCCTTGATGATTTGCCCCTGCGAAAAAAATATTCAACCCTTGAATAGAATGGCACATGAACTGGGTCTGTTGTGTCGATTGTGGTTACTCAACTTGTGGTTATTAAGCATTGCCTTTGCTCATCAGTGTGATGACAAAGGTCACAACAGTTTCCACCTCATGTGCACATTGCTTTTCTGCTTGGGCTTTTCCGCTTGGGCTTGTCTGTTTTGCGTATGTTTTGGAGTTTTTATGACCGAGCCAGTGTCGCCAGATGATTCTTTGGACAGCACGCTACCGCTGTGGCTTCGCCAGCGCCAATTTGAGCATTTGGTCCGAAGTTTTCAGGCCGATGTTTATCGATTTGCCTATTGGCTTTGTCAACAACCCAGTGTTGCCGACGACCTAACCCAAGAAACTTTTTTACGGGCATGGAAAGCCATGGACCAACTGCAAGATGTGCACAAAGCCAGATCCTGGTTATTTACCATTGTTCGGCGGGAAAATGCGCGACGCTTTGAGCGAAAATCGCTCGACATCGAAAGCGAGATTGATCAGGATTTGCTGCCGGCGCCACAACCAGAATCCATCGAATGGCAATTAACCAAACAACGATTGCCTGAGCTTATCGCCGCTTTGCCGGTGGAATATCGAGAACCTTTGGTGTTACAAATTTTATTTGGCATGACCAGTGAAGAGATTGCAGAGCTGATGCAGATGAACCTAAACACAATTAATACGAGGCTCTATCGTGGCCGGCAACAGTTATTACGGCAATGCCACACCACGGAGGTGAATCATGGATAAATCGATGTCTAATGGGGTCGTCGATGGTCTACAGGTTAATCCAAAGGATGGCCGGGGCGATCCTCAGCCTCGCGCGACAAAACCCATTCAAAGCAGCCTTGACGACGTCAGCTGGCAGCGACAACTGGCTGCCGGCGGTGTTCTTAGCCAAGCGCAGTGGCAGCAATTGACTCCAGACCAACAGCAGCAGTGGCGACAACATGCACAAGCTCGCGCCGATATGGACCAACAGCTACGCCTTGCCATGCAAATACCTGTGCCTGCGCAATTGGCCGATAAAATTTTATTAGCGCAAAGCTTTGCCTTACTTAATGCGCAACCCAAAGGCCAGCATGTGCCTGCGACATGGGATCAAGCGACACAAAGCGGGCACGTGGCGAAACCTGACCCAAGATTTGCTCCACAACCTTGTTCACCCGACCATGCCACTGAACATGCCACTGAACATGCCACTGAACATGCCACAGCCAGCAAGTCACAGCCTATGGATGACATATCACAAACCAGAGTAGTGCCATTCCCCTCCAAGCAGATAGCTACCCTCTCTGCCAATGAACGGCACTGGGTGACAAAATACGCACTGGCCAGCGCCGCGAGTGTGTTCTTCATCAGTGGATTGTGGCTCAGTATGGCATGGTGGACACCATGGTCGAGTCTTAGCCAGGATTCACAAACTTTAGCCAGTCATACCTTTGCCCATATCTACCATGAATTGGATGCGCTCTCCAGCACCGCAGAGGTTGAACGTGCGACCGTTAATCATATGTTGCAAGACTGGCAGCTCACTTTAGCTGATGACACTGCCCCCTTGGTGATACAAAACCAAGCCGTAGACCAGCCAGGCCTTATGCGCTTTGGCGTGCAATATGCGCGCTTTTGTGATTTTGCGGGCGTGCGCTCCTTACATTTAGTGTTTAGCACGCCGCAAGGTCCTGTCACAGTGTTTGTTTTACCAAGAAAACATGCATTGGACGGTGAATACCAGTTTGCGGACGAACGTTTTCATGGTCAACGCGTGTTGTTAGCAAACGTCCGTGCGCAAGCGGCAACCGACGTGGTGGTGGTCGGTGCAAAATCTATCCAATTGGAGCCAATCATTTTGCAAATTCAACAACAACTCAAGCCGATGACGGTGTAAAAACCGATAAAACCGTGATCCGCGACCGATGATATTAAGCACAGCGCATCGGCGCGGTACGACGACATCTGCCGGCACTGGTAGCACCAGCCTGGGCATTCAAAGCAAAGCGCTGGCTAAGCTGACGCTATTGCTTTAGGATGTGCAGCCGTCGAGATTGCCACGAATCATAATTGCACCTCAAGTAACGCTCTTGTGAACCATAGGCCCTAGCGCACAGCCCTTCGATTTCGCGAAGCTGCGGCTGGGTCGTGATGTACATACCTTCATGGTCTTGGTTATCTTGCGCCAATACCTGCAGTACGCGCACGAGTCACGCTCAGCCATGGGTGACGCCAAACCTTGATCACAAGGCTGACGACGAGGCCGCCTCAAGGCAACTCGCCAATATCGACCTTACATAATGACTCTACATTCATAACTATAAAGTACGAGGAATCAAGTGGATACGGGAACTATTATCGCATTAGCGCTCTATTTTGTGCTTATGCTTGGCATAGGTATATACGCCTATCGGCAAGCCACCAGTAATTTATCTGAATATATGCTTGGCGGTCGCAAACTCGGCCCTGCCATGACCGCATTGTCTGCGGGGGCCTCAGACATGAGCGGATGGCTGTTAATGGGTTTACCTGGCGCACTTTATTTGCTGGGTTTATCACAGATCTGGATTGCGGTTGGCTTGGTGCTAGGTGCCTGGTGTAATTATCTACTGGTAGCGCCTCGTCTGCGGGTCTATACCGAAGTTGCCAATGATGCCATCACCTTACCTGATTTTTTTGAACATCGCTTCCATGATAAAACGCGCCAGCTGCGATTGATTTCTGCGCTGATCATTGTGGTGTTTTTCACCTTGTACACCGCATCCGGCGTGGTAGCTGGCGGTAAATTATTTGAATCCGTATTCCAGCTTGACTACCACTGGGGACTTGCCCTCACCGCTGGCGTTGTGATCCTCTATACCTTGTTGGGCGGCTTTTTGGCCGTTTCCATGACTGATTTTGTGCAAGGTATTATTATGTTTTTAGCGCTGGTCATTGTGCCCATGGTAACCATCGACATGGTCGGTGGTCCAACGGCCATGTTAGACACTGTCCAGACCCTAAATCCGAATCATCTCGATATTTTTACCGGCACCAGTGTGATTGGCATTATATCGCTGATGGCATGGGGCTTGGGTTATTTTGGTCAGCCACATATTATTGTTCGTTTTATGGCCATACGCTCCATCGCCGATTTCCCTGTAGCGCGACGCATTGGCATGTCTTGGATGATCATCTCGCTACTTGGCGCTGTGGCCACTGGCTTTGCGGGGATTGCCTATGTACATAGCACTCAAGCCACACTCAAAGATCCTGAAACCATATTTATTTTATTATCTCAGGTCTTATTTCATCCCTTTATCACGGGCTTTTTATTAGCGGCATTATTGGCAGCCGTGATGAGCACTATCTCCAGTCAGCTGTTGGTCACGTCCAGTGCTCTTACGCAAGATTTTTACAAAACCTTTCTACATCAAGAGGCATCGGATCGAACCCAAGTGTTGGTCGGCCGTCTTTCTGTGCTGTTGGTTGCCGTCGTGGCTATCGTGATTGCTCTGGATCGAACCAGTTCCATTTTGGCACTCGTTGCCAATGCCTGGGCTGGGTTTGGTGCCGCCTTTGGCCCTGTGGTACTCCTAAGTTTGTACTGGTCGCGGATGACGCAACAGGGCGCACTGGCGGGTATGCTGGTCGGTGCTGGTACCGTATTGCTTTGGATCTACGGACCTTGGCCACTGAATGATTGGTTATATGCCATGGTCCCTGGCTTTATAGCGGCGAGTGTTGCCATTGTGCTTGTTAGCCGTTTTACCGCCGTGCCTGATGCGAATGTCCAACAACAGTTTGATACCATGCTCTCGCAATTAAAAACAACGGCGAAAGGCTAAGCTAATTTCAGCAGAATCATCCTAAGCGTGTTGCTGCACAGCTGCCCGTTATTCAACATAACGGGCATTTTTTCCTAGACCAAACCGACGACAGCAGTCGTCAGCACCTTACCCCCTATCAAACGGCCGTGTTGTCGTCATACCGCAACCACACCAAGGCAGCGGCATAGGTTTCAGATCAATAAAAACAATACCTTAGCGTTTAAGCCATTTCATTGATGAAGCAATCTGATTTATGCTTATTTTTTAAGCAGTTACCTTTGATACAGATAATTTAGTGTAAAAATTTATACCCAAGCTCGGCCTGAGTTGGTAAATTGAATACATAGATGTCACAGCAAGGGCTCTCCTTAGTATGTTTTTTTACGCGGCACGCCAACCCATTCTTGACCGGGACAAAAATCTGTTTGCTTATGAACTTTTGTTTCGTGACAGTTTGGATAATGTATTCCCAGATATCGACGGTGATGAAGCCACCTCACGCATGATCACCGGTAGTCAACTCAACTTTGGCTTAGAAGACTTTTTGGGCGATAAGCCAGGCTTTATTAACTTTACCTTAGATACCCTGCTCAAAGGCTATCCAAGCATGCTGCCGCGTGAGCAAGTGGTTGTCGAAATTCTTGAAACCGTGCAGCCTGGAAAACGACTGTTACAAGAATGCATCAAGCTAAAAGAGCAAGGTTACACACTGGCACTGGATGACTATATTCATCAAAAGGTATGGCGGCATTTTTATCCCTACATCGATATCATCAAAATCGACCTGCGTAGCACTGACAAAGACACCATCAATCAAATTTTGGCGGATATCGCGCCTTTTCCACATATCAAGTTACTGGCTGAAAAAGTAGAAACCAATCAGGAATTTACTGAAGCTCTTGCCATGGGTTTTAGCTTGTTTCAAGGCTTTTTCTTTTCACATCCCGAAATGATGCAAAGTAAAGCACTGTCGCCAGCGCAAATAACCTTGGCAGAATTGCTCTATGAAACATCGAAAAAAGAGATGGATATTGCCAATATCACCTCAATTTTTGCCCGTGATGTGAGTTTATCGTACAAATTACTGCGCTATGCCAACTCATCAATCTTTAAACGCCGGACTGAAATTGAAACCATCAAACAAGCATTAATCGTGCTTGGACAGGTGGAGCTGAAGAAATTTTTATCCGTGCTATTCACCGCACAAGTCAGTAGCAATAAACCGGCAGAACTAACACGATTAGCCATGACGCGCGCAAAATTCACGGAAAACATTGCGAATTTGCATGGCAAAACCGACGCGGATAAAGCATTTTTAACCGGCATGATGTCATTGATGGATGCGATTTTGGACGAGCCTATGACGTCCGTAGTGTCGAAATTGCCTTTGGCACAAGATATCAAAGATGCATTGTTAGAACAGCCCGGCTTGTTATCTGAATACATCGCTTTAGTTAAACTTTATGAGCAAGCCAAATGGCAGCCGGCGCAAGAGCTGATTAAAACATTAGGGCTTGAACATGCCAATCTGCCAGATGCCTATCACGCGGCCGTGCAGTGGGGTAATGATCAAATGAAAGCCTTAGGCGCCTAATCCTCGAAAGCTCACTACTACGGTCACTGTGATAGACACTGTCAAAGCTACAGTGTTAGGCACAGAGAGCGTCAACAGAGCTGGCATATAGCCATGGTTATGCAGCCGACGCTATGGCGTGACTTCATGCTGTCAGTGCTAAAACAACATCGTGCAACGCAACACCTGTCCAACAAGAAACAACACAAGGCGAGCCCCTCGCCTTGTGTTTCCCACCAGCCAACAGCCGATTTATTTAAAAATTACAAATTCCGCAATTTTAGCCGCCAGCTTTTCACCAATACCTTTCACTTCCGTTAACTGAGTGACATCCTTAATAGGTCCCTTTTCTTTGATATACGCCAAAATCGCTTCCGCTTTACGACTCCCAATGCCAGGGATCGCCTCCAGCTGTTCGAGGCTTGCGACATTGATATTTAATTTCGCCGCAGGGGCCTGCGTACTGCTGAGGCTAGGTGGATTTTTTTGGGCGGCGATCAGGGGTTGCATACTAAACACAGTGCTCGCTAACAGCAGTGCCATGGCGATGGTTTTTAAGTGCATAAAATTTCCTTCATGTTGACGATTAGGATCATTCTGCAAATACCACATACATTTTGCGACACGCGTCCCACTGCACCTTGCCTTGTTACCATGCGGGCAACGCAGAACAAACTGCCGATGACGTTGTGTATAAAAATAGTAGCACAGAATTTAACTTGATGTTAACTCTATTAACCAAAATTAAAAATCAATACGCATGCATGAGTTCAGCCGCTATTAAGTTATGCCATGCTAGAGTGATCAAAAGCATGGTTCTTGCTATAGTGGCGGCCGGTGTGAGTAGCGAAGCTTTGATGTGAGTTCGTCGACAATCCTCAGACGTCGCAGGTCGAAATCACAGATTTTTTCCACATCAAAGCCGATCGTTAAACCGTTATTCGCCCGATAGTTGTATCCGAGATTTGGAGGTATAGAATGAAGTACTTGATCGCCGTATTACCTTTGTTTTTAGCAGCCTGTAGTCATCAGCCACGGCAGCATTATCAAATGGCAACAGTCACCAAAACCGAACCTGTCTACCGAACGGTTGAGATCAGAACTCCACGCCGCGTGTGTGAAGAGCAACAAGTGGTGAGAAGAGAATCGGACTCGGCGGCACCGACCATTGTTGGTGCTATTGTGGGTGGTGTGCTTGGCCATGCCGTTGGCAGTAACAGCTCCAACAAGAAAGTTGGCATGGCCGCTGGTGCAGTCATAGGTGGAGCCATTGGTAATGACGTCGGCAAACGCAACGGGCAAGATGTTGTTCATCATCAAACGGTCTGTCGTGATGATGGATATAACGTTGAATATCAAAGCCAAATTGATGGTTATCAAGTCACCTATCAGCTCAATGGCAAAGAATATACCACCCTGTTGGATCGCGATCCGGGCCCACAGATGCCTGTGTATGTCGACCCTAAAGTAAAAAATCGCTAAGGTAAAAGTACGCGCTCAGTGTGGGCATGTTGAACACAAGATGGCGATAACGCCATTATAAAAAACAAAAAGGATGATGTATGCGGGTACTTGTGGTTGAAGACGAACAGTTGTTGGCAGCGCAAATTCGAGATCATTTGTTACAACAGCAATTTAGTGTCGATGTCTCCAGTGATGGCGCCGACGGCCTCTTTAAAATCACGGAGTACCCGTACGATCTAGCCATCATCGATATTGGTTTACCCAAAATGGATGGCTTGGCCTTGATTCGTAAAGCTCGTCAGCAAGAGATTAAAACCCCCATCATCATTTTAACTGCACGCGGCAGTTGGCAGGAAAAAGTGCAAGGTTTAGATGCGGGTGCTGACGATTATCTAACGAAACCATTTCATGTCGAAGAGCTGTTAGCCCGCTGTAATGCCTTAATTCGCCGCGCCGCTGGCCAATCCGATCCTATGTTGATTGCAGGCCCCATTCGTCTAAATAGCAGAACGCAGCAAGTCTTTTGCCAACAGCAGGAAATAAGCCTCACCGCGTATGAATACAAAGTACTGGAATACTTCATGCACAATCCCGGCAAAGTTATCTCTAAAACCGAGCTGACCGAGCATATCTATGATCAAGATTTTGATTTAGATAGCAATGTCATTGAAGTTTTTGTCTTGCGTCTGCGCAAAAAACTCGATCCTGATGGCGATCTAAAGCCGATTGAAACATTACGTGGTCGTGGTTATCGTTTTAACTTAGCGGTTGGTTCATGATTTTATCGCTTAAAGTTCGGCAAATTTTGGTGAGCTTGGCGCTGCTCTTAGTCTTGCTCCCCGCCTCCTTTGTCGCCATTGAACGGGCATTTTATGCCCAGTTACTTACGGCAACAGAAAAAAAACTGGAAGTGCATCTCTATGCATTTTTATCCGAAATTACCGCGCGCAACTCGATCGAAGCGATCAACAATAGCCTATTGCCTGTAGATTTTTTGAGTGCAGATTCAGGCACCAGTGCGTATATTGTGAGTAAAGACAAACTACTTTGGCAGTCAAACTCATCACTTAATCAAGATTATCAACCGCCAAAACACGACATATTACCGGGCAATCATGAGTTTGTTGGCAATGAGCATCAGGGCAATATTTTCTGGACATTATCCTTTGCCTTTTTGTTTGATCAAGGTGATCGTAGCATCCCATTGACCATTCACATGGTGCAAGATGATCGCTTACATGACGCCCCGATGCAGAGTTTTCGTAGCACACTACAACGCTGGTTTATTGGTATAGCGGCGGTATCCGTCTTAGTGATGCTGCTAGCATATCATTGGACAACGGCACCCTTGTCACAATTGGACGCAGAAATTCGTCGTTTAGAACAAGGTGAGCAACAACAATTAGACGGTGAGTACCCGGCAGAGCTACGGACGTTGAAAGAAGATCTCAATCTGCTGTTGGCCAGTCAAAATCGGCAAAAACAGCGTTATCGTCATCATTTAAGCGATTTAGCACATGCGCTTAAAACACCACTCGCGGTATTAAACACCTCACGTTTGGCGGAACAACCTGAGCTTCGTCAACAGCTTGATCGGATCGCGGCGATGATCGAACACCAACTCAAACGCGCCAGCAGTTCTGGCCAAGATGTGTGGCATAAAAAAATTGCGATCGCACCTTTGGTCGAACCTTTACAGCAAGCGTTGCAAAAAATTTATCGTGATAAACATATTTCGATTCGATTAGATATTCCAGACGAGGCCGCGTTTCGTGGTGATGAAGCAGATCTTATCGAAATGCTCGGCAATTTGATGGACAATGCCTGCAAGGCTTGCCAACGACAGGTCGTTCTGCAAGTCCAACTGAAGCCATTACAATTTATGGTGATGGATGATGGGCCGGGTATTGCGCCGGAGCACCGGCAGCATCTGCTACAACGAGGTACGCGACTGGACACTTACAAAGAAGGTCACGGTGTCGGGTTGTCGATCGTCGATGAATTGGTCAAATCCTATAGTGGGCGCTTAGACATTGGAACTGCCGAATTAGGTGGCGCAGCTTTTACATTGTATTTTCCTGAACATCAGTACTAAACTCAAGCACATAGCGGCAGTGGATCATGCCCATGTTTAGATATGGGGCCGCTGAACGAGGCCTACCGTTCTATCCTACATCTACTCTGTGGAGATAACTATGCCATTTGCTTGGTGTGACCTTGATGCTATCTATCGGTTTTTATCTGGGTTACTGCGCCATGCTCGGCGTTATGTGAGCCAACGATGCTGGCTCATCTTTTTGTTTGCATCCAGCTGTGCTGATGCTTGGGCAGCCAATACTGCCGCGGTGGCAACCGCAGACACTCCCCGCCAATCGTCAAATTATTGCCAAGATAAACGGCAATTTCGGATAGCCTACGCCGCCTGTTTAGATGCAACCTTAGAGCAGTACCAACGGGAACTACAAACGTGGGTCACCAAATATGAACTGGATTTAACGGAAAAAGCCGAAAAAGATGGCCGTGATGATGCATTGACAATGTATCGTCAATCATTAGCACTCTATCAACAATACGGTTTAAAACACTGCAGGTGGCAATACCAAGCGAGTCTACCCGATAGCCAAGTCGCCGCAACGCGTTATAAGATCTGCCTTATCAAAAACACCGTACAACAAATTGAAACTCTCAAACAGATCCAATGGTAAGGTGGACTCGGACAACTTTAACGGATTTTTGCGCTGAGCATCACCGCGGTTTGCAGTGAATAACCCCACAAGTGGCCGCGCGGCAGCGTTGAATGTAGTGACGCATGCGTCCGCTTCTATTGTTGTCGCCATTCGAATGTTCATAAAGGATACAACTATGCATATCGTGATGACCGGTGGTACCGGTTTGGTTGGACAAGCGCTGCGGCGTTTTTGGCAATCACACCAAATTACGATCGTGAGTCGACGCGCAGCGTGGCATCAAGCGCAGCCTGAAAAACCAAGCCACGTTACTTACGTCAATGATGTCAACGCAATAGATTTTATGACCGTAGATGCTGTGGTCAATCTAGCGGGTGAGCCCATCGCAGAGAAACGCTGGAGTGCATCGCAAAAACGGCTCATTTGCCAAAGTCGGTGGGTCATCACTGAGCAGCTGGCACAAAAATTAAAGCAACCCCACCGTGTACATACCTTGCTCAACGCCTCTGCGATTGGCTACTACGGACGGCAACCCAGCGATCCGATTGACGAGTCACATCGCGCCTGTTTTCCAGAATTTAGTCACGAGTTATGCCGGCGATGGGAAGAATTGGCCGCAGGTATCGCCAGCGAACAAACACGCGTCGCTATAGTACGTATTGGCATAGTGCTTAGCGATCGTGGCGGTGCCTTACGCAAAATGCTACCCGCGTTTAAATGTGGCTTAGGTGGCCGGCTTGGCAATGGCGAACAAATGATGAGCTGGATCCATATTGATGATTTGGTTCGGATGTTTGATTGGTTATTAAATACGCCATCACTCAGTGGCATATTTAACGGAACTGCGCCTAAAGCCGTATCAAACCGTGAGTGGACCCGACAATTAGCCCAGACTTTACACCGCCCTGCATTTTGTCATGTGCCGGCGGCAGTACTTAAATTACTTCTCGGCGAGATGTCTGATCTTTTACTTTATGGTCAACATGTTCGACCTGCGCGCGCCCTAGAGCATGGTTTTACTTTCCAATATGCAGATTTATCGTCTGCACTGCATCAGCTCTATCCACCCCGGATCTAGCCTCAGGGTATTGCATCGCTTGCCGAGATCGACCTGATTTCGGCAAGCGCCATAAGTGAAACCACCATTGACGCACGACTGAATCATCATGCAGTACAAAAGGCCAACCGGACGGCGTGCTCCCGTTGACCTTCGGCAATAACATTACTGTTTATGAGGCAAACTGCGCTTGGCGCCATAACGCGGCCCGCTGACCAAACAATAACGGCCGAAGCAGCAGCATACCAATGGTAAATACCAGGATGACACCGCTGCTTGGGCCTATCCACCAAAGCTCGGCGTGCCAGGTAAATGGCAATTCAAATAAGCGCACTTGCACCAACATCAAGGTCACCTCAGCCAACACCGTGGCCAACATACCGGCCATAAAACCCAATACGGCAAACTCCAACATCACCGCTTGGCGGATAAAGCCACGACTTGCCCCGAGCGTTCGTAAAATTAACAACTCTTGTTTTCGCTCCTCTAAAGTAGCCTGTACTTGGGCCAACAGCACCAAGGCTGCAGATACCACCACCAAAAGCAAGATAAACAGTAGCGCTTGACTCACATCAGCAATCACGGTTTGAATCTGTTTGATAATATCTTGAACCGAAATCACCGTAAGCGTTGGCCACGCCTTACTAAAGGTAGGCAACCAGGCTTGCTTGGTTTCGGGCAGATAAAACGCCATCAAATAGCTTGGCGATAACATTGACATCTGCGCTGGACTGACGATGGCAAAAAAATTGGGCTGCAGGCTATTCCAATCCACTTTACGGATACTGGTTAATTTAAAATCAAAGACTTGGCCACCAATAGCAAAACGCAACTCATCACCAAGCTTTAACTTTAAACGCTCGGCCATATCCGCTTCCATTGATATTTCGTTACGGCTATCGGCCGCAAACCACTGACCTTCCACGACGGTATTAAACGCTGGCAATTGCGTGACCCACGTTAAGTTTAACTCTCGCCCAATACCTGGCCGTCGTGGTGTTGCGGTTGCATCGGTAGCAGAAGAATTGGCTGATGAATTGCCAGAATCCTTAGGGGGATGAGCCGGCGAAGTGATTGCCTCAGCTTTACTATTATCCGCAGTATTGCCCTCAGAATTATGACCCGCCGCAGTATCACCCGATGTCGCCTGTGACGATTCGACTGCGCTGTTATTTTCCTGTACCGCTTGACCATTCACCGCCATTAATCGACCTTGCATCATCGGGAAAAAGGTCCCCGCGCTTAACGACTGCGCAGTTAACTGCTGTTGGATCGGCGCTATATCGGAGCTTTGGATATTCACCACAAATTGATTAGGTGCTCCCTGAGGCACTTGCTGCTGCCACTCGGCCAGCAACCCCGTGCGTAAAAACATCAACAGCAGCGATAAATAGAGCGCGACGGTAAAGGTGATCAGCGCCATGCTGTTCGCCCAAAGCCGACGCCGTAGATTCGCTAACGCCAAACGCCATGCCGACGGTTGTCCAGCCGCCACAGGTTTTAACAGTCGCATCAAGACTAACGCCAGCAACAACAATACAACGACCAGCCCAGCACACACGCCCAATAACACCAGCGATAACCACAGATCGCGGCTAAACAACCAAAGCAAACAAAACACGCCCATCACGGCAGCAATCGCCTGCAACATATCCACTCGGATCGCAGGCATGCTAAGACGCAGCACTTGTAGCGCGGGAATTTGCACTAAGCGTAAAATCGGCCGGGCGGCAAATAACAGTGCGCAAATCAACGCAGTCATGACGCCAAGCAACAATGGCAATGCGGTAAATTCGGCTTGATAGTTATCGACGTAGCCCGTTAAGAATTCACCCGCCTGCCATATCGCAAACTGGCCCAGCGTGATGCCGCTGATACTGCTAAACAGCATAATGCACGCGAGATGGCTTAAGAAAATACGCCGAACCATCGCGGTGCTCGCGCCAAGTGCCTTCATCACCGCAACGGCCTGTTGATGGCGCTGACTGTAACGTACCGCGGCCACGGCGGCGGCGGCACAGGCCAAAATGATCCCCAATAAACCCGCAAGCAGTAGAAAACGTTCCGCGCGCAGCAAGGCTTGTCCAAGTGGACTTTCACCGTCCATGCGCTGCCAACGCTCCTGTACTCGTAAATGTGGTTGGCTTCGTTTTATGAGTTGCTCACGCACCGACTCGGGCCCTGCCACCATCAATCGATAACTCAATCGGCTACCCGGCTTAACCACAGCTGTCGCCGCCACATCATCCATATGCATTAACAACCGTGGCGCACTGTTAAATAAGCTAAATTGTTGCTCCGGTTCAGCCGCGATAACCCCTGCTACTTTTAATCGCGCTTCACCTAAATCAATCATATCGCCAACCGTCACTTGAAGTAGCGAAAACAAACGTGGCTCTAAAAATACCTGTCCGGTAGCCAAGGCCAACTCGGCGCCAGCATGAGGATCCTGACTTGCACGCAAGCTCAAAATGCCACGTAGCGGATAATGACTGGAGACCGCTTTCACCGAGACCAACTGCATTGCATCACCGGCAAATGCCATCGAATTAAACTGTAATTGCTGCGCCGTTTGCAGCCCTAGCGCTTGGGCCTCTTGTTCAACGCGCTGATTGATATCACGACTAGAACGCAGGACTAAATCAGCCGCCAAAAAAGTACTTCCACGCTGAGCAAACGCACTGGACACGGCGTTGGTGATACCACTGAGACTTACTACTGTAAATACGGATAAAATCATGGCAAAACAAATCAGCCATAACTCGCCACGGCGAAGTTCGCGAGCAAATAAACGCCAGGCGATATTAGCCCACATGCCGCTGCTCCTTGTTGCTGAAACGTTCGGTCAGTTGGCCTGCACTCATAGCAAATTGCCGTTGACAACGCTGGGCAAGCGTTGGATTGTGCGTCACCAACACCAAGGTCGTACCTTGCTGCTTATTTAACGCAAATAATAGATCTTCCACCGTTTGCCCCGTGCTGCTATCCAAGTTGGCGGAGGGTTCATCTGCAAACAACACGGCGGGCTGGGTGATAAAGGCACGAGCAATCGCGACCCGTTGCTGCTCACCACCGGATAACTGCGATGGGTAGAAATCAGCACGCTGCGCTAAACCCACCTCGGCCAATAACTGTAATGCCCGCTCCCGAACATGTTTTTGCCCTGCCAATTCAGCTGGCAGTGTAATATTCTCCAATGCAGTCAGGCCTGGTAACAACAAAAACGATTGAAACACAAAACCGACGTGTTTCGCCCGCAAGGCAGCTCTCGCATCGTCATCAAGCACCGTTAAATCGTGCCCTGCCAGTAATACGCGGCCACTGGAGGGCTCATCTAACCCCGCAAGTAAACCTAACAAGGTTGATTTGCCGGAACCTGAACTGCCGACAATGGCAACAGTCTCACCTTGGTTGATCGTCAGATGAATATCCTGCAGGATAGTCAGAGTGCCGTCGTTGACTGCCACCGTTTTGGTCAGGCCGCTGGCGGCAATATAGGGTTGAGGATTAATTGACATGAGTACTATCGTCCTGCTGCTCGGTTGGCGGTTACGCCAGTTGATCGGAACTGTTCATAAAAGTTTATTATCGCTGTGCTGGCTGCTTGCCATGCTGATCAGCATCCATGGTGCTACAGCATTGGCGGCCCCCACTAAACTCATGATTTATGGGGATAGCCTCAGTGCGGGCTACGGGTTACCGCTCGAACAAAGTTGGGCCAGCTTGTTACAGCAGGCCCTGCCTGCCGCAAAATGGCGAATTATCAATGCAAGCGTCAGTGGTGAAACCACCAGCGGTGGGCTGGCTCGTTTGCCACAACAACTGCAACACCATCAACCTGATATTTTGCTGTTAGAGCTTGGCGGCAACGACGGCTTACGTGGTTTACCCCCGAAACAAATGCAAAAAAATCTTGCCGAAATGATCAAGCTTGCCAAAGCACAACAAATTAAAGTGATTCTAATGCAAATACGGATCCCACCCAACTATGGGCCGCGTTATACCCAGTTGTTTGACGCAGTTTATCCTGCGCTCGCCGCAGAGCACGATATTACGCTCTGGCCGTTTTTTTTGGATGATATAGCGACCAAACCCGAGTTGATGCAAGCCGATGGCATTCACCCCAATGCCAAAGCACAACCATTGCTTGTTTCGTGGATGAAAACACAATTAGCAACTCTCACGAAATAACCTAAATTGCAAGATTGGCGGGTTCAAAACTCGCCAATTGCAGACAATTTTACGCGTTCCGTCAGTAATGGACTTACTAAGGCGTGTCCGGAGGGATTTGCTAGGCTACGAACGCTGCTTGAGGGCTGATTTAGCCTAGGCTTTGATTCATAAATATTTGATTGATAAAGCTTTGATTGATAACGCTTTAATTGATACAGCTTCATACTGGATAGAAAACATCCCCGGTCGCGTTTTAGCCTTCCATCAACGTGTGTTGCAACAATATCCAGAGCACAAGCTTGATGACATCGCAAAACTCAACAAGATGTGAGGCAAAAAATACGCAGAATGACCTGAAAAGTGCTAAATAATGGGCCGACAGTCAAAACGGAACAAGTGGTTGGACGGAAATAAACCATGAGGAATCAATAAAGGAGATAATGCAGCTTTAAAACGTATTGCGAAATTTGGTGGAGCTAAGCGGGATCGAACCGCTGACCTCTTGCATGCCATGCAAGCGCTCTCCCAGCTGAGCTATAGCCCCATCTTGGACACATCTTGCTTTGAAGATATGGCGTGATGGATAAAACCACATTCTCATTGGGATACTAGCAGAGAACGTGGCGTCCCTTAGGGGATTCGAACCCCTGTTACCGCCGTGAAAGGGCGGTGTCCTAGGCCTCTAGACGAAAGGGACACTGTAACTTACTGACAGCATAAGCTGCTAAACTGTTTCACACTATTTATGCTAAGACCACCACATGTGAGTGGCGTCCCTTAGGGGATTCGAACCCCTGTTACCGCCGTGAAAGGGCGGTGTCCTAGGCCTCTAGACGAAAGGGACAGCATAAATCTTGTTTAACTCAGATCCAGTACGCCAGTGGCGTCCCTTAGGGGATTCGAACCCCTGTTACCGCCGTGAAAGGGCGGTGTCCTAGGCCTCTAGACGAAAGGGACCCTGAACCTGAAATTGTCTTGCGTGGCGTCCCTTAGGGGATTCGAACCCCTGTTACCGCCGTGAAAGGGCGGTGTCCTAGGCCTCTAGACGAAAGGGACACATGAATTTGGTGGAGCTAAGCGGGATCGAACCGCTGACCTCTTGCATGCCATGCAAGCGCTCTCCCAGCTGAGCTATAGCCCCAACCCATGTTACATCAACAACTTAGCAAACTATCAGCATTTGATGCACTAAGCAGCTCGTTGCGATGCGTCACAAGACGAGGCGCATTCTATGGGTAGCCCCGAATAGTGTCAACAGCTTTTTTTACTCACTTGTTTTGTTCGCGTAAAAATTAAACATTGGGTCGAAAATCTCAGCAATCTTTGGCGAAAATTTCATAAAACGCTGGGGTTAGCCAACGAAACAAACACCCCACTCCTTTTTTGCTTGCCCTTAGATCAGCACGATCAGAGCATCACAGAGTGTATCGCAAGCCAACAACGCCTTCGCGGCGCCATCAACCACGAAGATATATCATCATAAATTTGCCGCAAATTTGACGTCAGCGACATGCATGACACCCTACATGACATCAAACAAAGGCCATCAACTTGAGATAAAGAATTCCCCAGGCCTCGCTGAAAGCTACTGACGACACGCATCGTCAACTGATAAGATGAATCATCTATCGGGTTATGGATAAACCTGCACATCAACAAGGTGACGGTGAGAAGCAATATCGCAACCATGGTTGTGAATGCCCACATGGTTGCAACAGTGGTAGGAAAATAACACATGTATGAAGCGTTTTATGGTTTTAACGAACGCCCTTTTCAATTGACGCCTACACCGCATATTTTTTACGCGGGTAAGTTACACAAGCGCGCATTGGCGTATTTGCAGTATGGACTGAGTCAAGGTGAAGGTTTTATCGTTATCACTGGCGATATAGGCACAGGTAAAACTACCATTGCCAATCAATTATTGGCCAAGCTTGATCATGACCACATTTTGGCTCGACAAATTGTCACGGCCAAATTAGCCCCTGATGATTTATTGCGTATGATCACGGCCGTTTTTCAACTCCCCATCCAGCAGCATAATAAAGCATCGTATCTTGATGCGATTTCAAACTTTTTGACCCAGCTGCATCACCAAGGTAAACGCGCCTTACTGCTGGTTGACGAGGCGCAAAATCTTCCGCTTGAATCTATTGAAGAGTTACGGATGTTGTCAAACTTCCAATTGGCGGGGAAACCCTTGCTGCAAAGTTTCTTACTCGGTCAAAACGAGTTAAATGCGATTATTCAAGCGCCAAACATGGAACAATTTCGACAACGAATTATCGCATCGTCCAATTTAAGCGCGCTATCGCTGGAGGAAACCGCAGCGTATATTCAATGCCGGATTGAACAAGCGGGTGCTTGCGCCTCATTACTTCATGAGGATTGTTTTGCGCCTATCCATCAATTTACACAGGGTATTCCGCGACGTATTAATAATCTCATGGATCGGGTGTTATTGTTTGGCTTTTTAGAAGAAAAACAACCGTTAACCGCGCATGATGTCGAGCAAGTGATCCAAGAGCTTGCTAGCGAAATTGCCTATCAAACGCCACCTGCAGCCAGTGCGTCTGCTACTCAACCGACGACAACCTTGTTTGCGCCACAAAACGCAACCGCCGATCATGCAAATGCAGCATCGATACAGCAAAGCCCCTACCACGGCATGTTGTCTGAGCTATCCGCACTGCTGGATCAGTCTTTGGAGAGTAAAATAAAGATGGCGCGAGATTTGGATGCGCTGCTGAGTCAGCATCATGCTCACTCGGTGCAGGTCTTACAAGCGAAAGCCTTGGATCCCTTGTCCAGTCCGCGACATGCAGCGCACTCGTCAGCCACCGCTGACCTTGACGGCGCGGCAACCACCAATGCGAATACACCAGATTAACATTGAGGCACCGACGCCGTTACCGAACTAGTTACTAAGATGGATCGGCGTATGACAAGACATCAATAAGGCAGCCTGAGTGTGAACCACCACTCAGGCACTGTGTGCCCCGCAACTCTCGATGAGGTATAACTGCGCATAAAACCAATGTTCGCCAATCAAATACAGTTAAAAACGGTACAGTTAAAACCGATACAGTGCCGATAGCGAGAGCCGATTTTCCGCATAATCAAACGCGTTTTCAATATAGTCTGCATCAACACGACGCAGACTGGTTTCGATATCTAAACTGCGATTTACACTATGGGTCCACCCCAAGGTATGCAACCACTGATCACCGGCATTATTACTTGCAGCGAACGCCGAGTTGGCATTCCATTGTTTGGACAAACTTGAATTTAGCGATAGACGATCGCGCCGCGCTAACCGCCAGCCTAATTGCATAGATAAGGTTTGCAAATAACTGAGCTGGTTTTGCTCAACGTATAAATCACGCATTCGACTGAACTGTAAACTACTTGTGAGTCGATTGAACTGATAGTCTATCCCTAATTGTGCGCCACGTCGCAAGACGATCGCCTCACTAAGAGACGCTTGCCCTGGCAGGGTAATCCGAAGCAATTGCTGACCCGCGTTGGGGCTAAAATTGCTAGATGGAAGTAAAAAACACTGATTAATATCAAAATTCACACCAGATGGACAAACATAGTTCCCCACCTGTTGCCCGCTAATGGCAAACCCAAGCAGCGAATTCACATCATCAGATACATTCATATTGATCCGAAGATGGCGTAATCGATAGGTCAGATCAAGCTGCGCGCTGCGACCATAATAGCGTTTGTCCAATTGTCCAGACGCTTCTGTTCGGATACTGGGTCGCCAACGAAATTCAGTCGCAATATACCGATCAACCGTGGTTGGAGTGCGGATCTTATTGGTGCTGATATTCCAATACGAATACGCATCGAACTGCCATTCGAGCCCCGCACCAAGTGAGCGGGAATCGGCAAAGTCTTGCGGTTCACCAGCTTTGGGCGGCAATGCAAAACCATTTTGCTCGTAGCTGCCACGACCTATGACATTTAGATGGTCATATAGCTGCGTACCCAAGGTGAACGAACCCTGCCTTGTTCGTAAATCAGCGCTTTCTTGCCGAGCCGTATTTTGATATTGCCCATCGGCTTGCCAGAAGAACTGTGTACTGCGGCTACGTGAACCTAAGGACAGACCCGCTTGTTTGGTTTCATTATCAAACGCATTTAGGTTCTGGGATTGTCCCGCGATGAGTGAAGCAGCACCGGTTGTGACCGACGATATACCGGCGGTCACCGTCGAATTAAACCAATCAAGATGCCGTTGCTGCCAGCGCACATCGGCATTTCGCTGATCTAATTGAGCCATACTATCTGCACTGGTCACCGCATCGGCAAATCGACTATTACGGGTATCACGACTTTGATAATTGCGCGCCGCGCCGACATTAATCTCAAGTTGTTTTTGCCAAAAAGTAGCATTATTGCGCAGTGTAAAACTGGTAAAATCGGAGGACTCACGCTGACTATCTTTATACCCATACCACGCATGCTCAATTTGCGCATCCGTACGTAACCAAGGACCAACATAACGATAATCAAGCGACGGTTGCAATTCTAATGACGCGCCTTTATCCCAATCTTCTTGGCCGGTCTTGGCTTGGTATGCATGACCTGCGACACGTATTTGAGGACTGAGAGACGATTCTGCCGCCTGCACCGTCAGCACCATGGCCGCCCAAGGCACTATGGCTAAAGGCGCACATTTACGCCACATGGCCGTCGTACTTGCCTGTGATCTGACATACTTACTGGTTGTGTGCGTAGTACCCATAACCATATCCTTGTTCCAGGCTTTGTCTTGATTTATTCATGACAAACCCAACAGCCAAATCCTGTGGCAACAGGCTCAACGCTTTTTCCAGCTCATGCAGTCGCGTCGCATTTTCTTCAAGTACCACAACCGCCTGACCACACATCCCTGCCACAACCGCCGTTTCATTCACCCCCAACAAGGGTGGCGCGTCAAAAATAACAATACGATCACGGTAACGGCTGGCAAATTCGGCCACTAACTCCAGCATTTTATCGCTAGCTAAGAGTTCCGTTGATAAGTGGTGCGGACGTCCTGCAGTGATCACTTTCAGACGTTCGACATTGGTACTGAGCAAAATATCTGACACTTGATATTTGTCACTGCTCAGGTAATCCGTCAATCCCACCGGATGCTTAACACCCAGCGTCCGACTCACATTCGGGCGCAACACATCGGCATCAACCAGTAACACTGTTTTGTCTTGCTCTAATGCAATACTCAGCGCAAGGTTAATCGAGGTGAATGTTTTACCTTCACCAGGCCTGGTACTGCTCACCAAAATTAAATTTGGATGATGTAACGTCGAACTTAACGGACCAAACGCATTGTTGATCAACTTACGTTTTATAACGCGATATTCCTCATAGATTTGTTTGCGCTCAGTCGCAATGGCAACAAAGTTTTGTTCAGCCAAACGCTCCAAATCAATGTTCACATAATTCCGTCTGACGGCACTCTCAGCCCGAGGTGCGCGCTCATCAGCAGATAACAATGGCGCTGATGAAGCCACTGCAGGTTCAACCTCATGCGTCTGCGCAGGCTCATGGGTTGGCACTGCCGTGTTCGCCATTGTCGCTATGGTCTGCGCGTCGGACGCATGTTCAGACGTACCAGCATGATTATCGTTTTGTGACGACGCCGGTGATGGCACATTTGGCTCAGCTTGACCAGCAGCCAGTTTGTCCAAGGCTTTTTCTATTGTGTTCATAAGAATCGTCCTAACAACTGTTTTGCGGTGATGCCAAACCACATCTCGTTTAATACAAATAGCACGTAACTCAACACCAAAGCTGCAGAAAGAATGATGAAATAAATAAAATGCAGCCGATTCTGCCGTGTGATGGCGGCTTTATTGGTATGCGACACCGAACCCAATACAGGGAAATCGCATATCATTTTAAGTTGCATACTGTTGATCACCACTGGGTTTAATTGGCTGCGGACAAAGGCTAAAAATATACCTGCCAAGGCACCGACCAACAGAACCACGGTATATAACAAGATCCGAGGTGGACCACTGGGCAACGAAGGGACGCGCGGCGGTTCATAGACGCGGAATTGTAATTCTTGCTCAGATTGTTGCTTTTTCTTCGTCAGGTCCAGTGACTCTTTACGTTCCACCAATTCATCATAGCGTCGCTTGACGATGTCATAATCACGATTGAGTCCCTGCAGCTTGGCCTCAATCTCAGGAATGATCACCTGCTGGCGTTTTAAGGCTTCTAATTTATTTTCAAAATTTTTCACCCGGACTTTGGCCGATTGGACTTCGTTGGTCAGACGCGCAACATTCAGTTTCAGCTCACTGTACACTTGGTTCTGCGCCAAGGCCGCAGTGTTACCTGCCCCACCTTTTTGCAATGCCGCAATCTCATCTTTGCGTTGTTGTTGCAAATTATCTAACGAGCGTTTGGTTTCGACCACTTCAGGGTGCTGATCGGTATAGCTAATCAGGAGGGAATCGAGCCTGGCCTGTAAGGTTTTGATGCGCTCATCAAATTGCGAATTAAAGGCGCCACCTGCGGTATCCTGCAAAGGCACCTCACCAGACAATTGCCGCTGCGCAGACTCAAGCTGGCCTTCTAACTCCTGCAAGTTGAGCTTGGCATCTTCTAAACGTTGCCGCTCCATGGCGATACGGGCAAAGTAGTCTTGTTCATTGCCAATATCGGCCAAAATATTCTCTTTGCGGAAATCAGCTAAGCGCTTCTCGGCATCAATCAATTTCTGCTCATACTCGGCGATGGAGTTGGTTAAAAATTCTGCCGTATTGCGCGTATCTTCAACTGAACTCCCAACATTGCCCTCAACAAAGATATTCAATGTTTCCTGCACCACCCGTAACGCAAATTTAGGTGATGGATTGCTGTAGGTAATGATGAAGATATTTTCTTGCCCTGCCGATGTTAACTTGATGTCTTGGCGCAGGTCATTGATCAGCTTTTCATAGGATTTACTATTTAAAGCCATTTTATCAAGGTCCGTATTGCGGGCAATTTTTTCTAAGTTCGGCTGGCTCAACAAGGTTTGCGCGCCTAATTGAATACGTTGTGCATTATTTTGCGACGTAACCATACCGGCTAAAATATCAGAAATTGGGGTACTGCTCTCGACCACTAACTTCGCTTCCGCGCGATAAACCGGCGGTAAATTAAACACCAAAAGCCAACCGATAGGGCAAAAAATCCATGCCGTTACAATGATATAACGACGACGTAACCAGATCCCTAGCAGATAGATCTGCAACTGCTGGATTGCTAACGCGAGTTCCTTCATGCGATGTAACCTTGCTCCACTTAAAACCAGGCTTCAGGGATGATCACAACATCGCCTGGTAAAATATCAACATTGGCGGAGATGTCACCATCACGAACCAAATCGTCCAATCGCAGTTCATAAGTTTGCTGCTGACCGTTGCTGGTTCTTACCAACTTGGCACTATTGCCACTGGCAAATTCCGTTAATCCGCCGGAAGCCACCATTAAATCAAGTAGGGTCATGTATTGACGGTACGGAAAAGCTGCCGGCTTTGATGCAGCCCCAATTACGCGAACTTGCTCACTGTAAGGCCCTTCAAAACCATTGACGGACACGGTTACCACAGGGTCACGAATGTACTTGCCAAGGATCACTTCCATATCACGCGCAACTTGGGTTGGCGTTTTTCCTGCGACCGGCACATCTTCAACAAGAGATGTCGTAATTTTGCCGTCTGGTCGAACAACAAATGAGCCAGATAAATCAGGATTGCGCCACACAAAAATGGTAATGCTATCGTCAGGCCCTATCAGATATTGATAGTCGTTTACGGATGACGTTAATGAGTTTTGCACTGTGGCTGGGGGCAGCTGTGCAGGGGTTGAACAACCCGTAAGCGTGGTCATAACCAGGATGGAACTCAAAGCGAAGAAGCGAGCATATGCTGTCGTCGTTGCATTCATAGTGGATGTCCTTATTGCTGATGCAGGCGTAATATAACTGAATTTACCCAATGAAAGGCAAGCACACCAAAAATTTAATTTCCGTTTTTTTCCGTCGCACGTATACTGGGCGCAAACATAGCGCAACTAAGGTGGATACCCTCTCACCCTGTCGACTGCTATCAAGGAAGACTATCGATGACTAGAGCTGTAAATTACGGCAAAAATACGCTGGCTGATAAGCTATTTTTGTTGGGTGAATTGACATTATTGTTATTGGCTGGCATGTTATCTGCGTATGCCTACTCCTGGTTTCATCCAGTAAACCGCGAACTTGCGGTGATCAATACCATGTTGTTCACCGGCGCCTTTATGTTGTGCGCTATGTCGGTGGGCTTATACGATCAAAAACTACGTGAAAGCACTGGAGGCGTGTTTAAGCGCGTATTCATCACGTTGTTGCTGTCTGGCTTTCTGCTCGAAGTCATCATTTACAACCTCGCTCCGTCACTCCACCTGAGCAGTTTGTTCAGTTTGTTATGCTCCATTATTACGCTTTTTGGTCTTACAACCTTTCGGGTGCTATTTCATTATCACGACATTACGCGTATCAGTCGGCGTAAAGTGTTGGTGCTAGGGAGTGGCGAACGCGCCTCTATCATTGAAAAACGCATGCGCCGTACGGTCGATCGTCGCAATTTTGACATTATGGGATTTGTTCGTATTGATGGTGATACCGCCGACAAAATTCCAGAATCCAAACTTATTGAATTCGACTACATGAATGCATTATATGACTTTATCGTTGACAACGAGATCGACCAGTTGGTGATTGCCTGTGACGAACGGCGCAATATGTTGCCGGTCGAAGATTTATTCAAATGCAAAACCCGTGGTGTGGATGTCATTGAAATTCTTGACTTTATCGAACAAGAAACCGGCCAGATCGCCGTTAATTTGATTTATCCAAGTTGGGTGATTTATTCCAATGGTTTTGAAATGAACCATCGTTTTAAAACCAGCCTCGATCATCGCATGAATGCGGTGTTGGCCATACTCATGCTGATCCCCACGCTCCCTATCATGCTGATCACCGCACTGGCTATTTATCTGGATGATGGTCGCCGCACCGGAGCCTCGGTGTTTTATCGACAAGTCCGCATCGGTATTGATGGGAAACCGTTTCACATCCTGAAATTTCGCAGTATGCGCCCTGACGCCGAGAAAAACGGCGCGCGCTGGGCGCAAGAAAACGATGATCGCGTGACTAAAATTGGCGCGTTTATCCGCAAATACCGTATTGATGAGTTACCACAGTTATTTAATATCATTCGGGGTGATATGGGTTTTGTCGGCCCACGGCCTGAGCGGCCAGAATTTGTTGATCAACTGATCAAACAGATCCCCTACTATAGCCAGCGCCATAATGTAAAACCAGGTTTAACCGGTTGGGCGCAATTAAAATACCCCTATGGCTCCACCGCCGAAGATGCACAGGAAAAACTCAAATTCGACCTGTATTACATCAAACATCGTACCTTGTTATTGGATTTGATCATTTTAATCCGCACGGTGGAGATTGTACTTTTTGGTAAAGGTCGATAAGCATGCTAAAGCGCAGTGACAAACTGAATGCATTAACGGTGGATGTGGAAGATTATTTCCATGTGGCCGCCTTTGAAAACACCATCAAACCCACCGATTGGTCGTCCTTGTTGTGCCGTGTGGAACGCAATACACTGCAACTGCTCGACCAATTCGACCGTCATGGTGCGACCGCAACGTTTTTCTTTTTAGGCTGGGTGGCGGAGCGTTACCCACAATTGGTGAAAGAAGTGGTGGCTCGCGGGCATGAAGTTGCAAGCCATGGCTATGATCATACGAAGGTGTTTCAACTCACGCCTGACAGTTTCCGACAAGATGTGATCCGCACTAAACACTTGTTGGAAGATTTAACCGGCCAACCGGTGATCGGTTACCGCGCACCGAGTTTTTCCATCAACAAATCCAGCGAATGGGCCTTTGCGGTGTTACACGAAACGGGTCACAGCTACAGCTCTAGTACCTACCCTGTCAAACATGATTTGTACGGCGTACCCGATTGGCCGGCAGCGCCCTATCAGCGGCCTGAAGGCATCTGGGAATTACCCATGCCCACCATTTCCCTGCTTGGACGCCAAGTTCCGATCGCCGGTGGTGGTTATTTTCGGTTGATGCCGTATTGGCTCAGTCAACAACTGATCAGCCGGTTTTTAGCACAAGACAGCATGCCTTACATGTTCTATTTCCATCCTTGGGAAATCGATCCTGACCAACCGCGTATCACCGATGCGCCGTTAAAATCAAAATTTCGGCATTATGTCAATCTTGATGTTATGTCAGCCAAACTTGATGCATTGTTGACTGATTTTCATTGGAAAAGTTTAGGGCAGGTTTATCAAAACACGCTGAATCGATAAGGGATTTTCATGCTTGAAATTAAGCAGTTGGCATTAGGAGCCGCCGATTCGTCCGCTTGGGATGCGTTTGTTCAACAAGATGCTGAGGGTACGTTTTTTCATCTGAGCGCGTGGCAACAGGTATTAACCCAAACCTTAGGCCATCCGGGCTTCTATCTTTATGCGGTGAAAGATCAGCAAATCTGCGGCGTTCTACCGCTGGCATGGGTGAAGAGTCGATTGTTTGGCAACAGTTTGGTATCCACGCCATTTTGTGTCTACGGCGGCGCGCTGGGTGATCACGAGACCAAACGCGCTTTGGAAAACGAAGCGGTAAGGCTAGGCCATGAACTTGGCGTCGACCAGATTGAATTGCGTTATAAAACCTTGCAAGACAATGATTGGATCACACGTAGCCAACACGCCACCTTTGGCTGTGCTATCGCGGCGGATGACGCCGCCGTATTAGCAGGGATCAAAAAAAATCAACGAGCCTTGATCAGAAAGGCATTAGCATCAGAGCTTAGCTGTCATGTGCATCATGATGCGGATGAATTTTACCAAATTTATTCCGAAAGCTTACGGAATTTGGGTACGCCGGTGTTTAGCCCTGCGTTGATCCGAGCGCTACAACAAGCGTTTCCGCAACAGACCGATATTGTTACTGTCCGCCATCAAGGCCACGCGGTATCATCGGTATTTAACTTTTATTATCAGGATCAGGTTCTGCCCTACTATGGTGGTGGCAAGGCCATTGCCCGCGATTTAAAAAGCAACGACTTGATGTACTATCACCTAATGAACCATGCGCGAGAGCACAAGGGGAGCCAGTTTTTTGATTTTGGTCGCAGCAAATTAGACTCCGGAGCTTACGCATACAAAAAACATTGGGGGATGTCGGTCGAGCCACTGCATTACCAATTCAAACTCATCAACGCCAAAGCCTTGGGTAACTTAAGCCCAAACAATCCAAAATATCGTTTATTTATTCAGCTTTGGCAAAAACTACCACTGGGGATCAGTCGCTGGCTTGGCCCCAAACTTGCGCACTATTTAGGGTAGATGATCATGGCTAAACCAAAAGTTTTGTTTTTGTGTCACCGCATCCCGTATCCACCGAATAAAGGTGACAAGATCCGTTCGTTTAACTTACTCAAAGCACTGGCGCGCGATTATGAAGTGTTTTTGGGCTGTTTTATCGATGACCCTTTCGATTATCAATATGAAGAAAAGCTGGCGGATTGGTGTGTCGAGTTCAACTGTCGTCCGTTGCATAAAACCACAGCAACCATCAAAGCTCTGCGTGGTTTTTTGCAGCGCAAACCACTAACGCTACCTTATTATCATGATAGCGATCTGCAAGAATGGGTTGATGAAACCATTAAGCAGCAAAAAATCAGTACCGTGGTGATCTTCTCTGCCGCCATGGCGCAGTATGTGGATGGCAAAGCTTATGCGCATTTACATCGTGTGCTGGATTTGGTGGACGTTGACTCCGATAAATGGCGGCAATACGCCGAAAAAAAACAAGGCGTGATGCGCTACGTTTATCGTTACGAAGCAACACAATTACAAAAAATGGAACAGCATTATTGCCAAGCCTTTAGTGCCACCTTGCTGGTGTCGGAGGATGAAGCAAAACTATTCCAGCGACTTATGCCAGCCACACTCACGCCGAAAATTCATGCAGTATGCAATGGTGTTGACATTGATTATTTTGATCCCGCTCGCAACCCTGCACCAAGTGAAAGCAAAGCCACCAAGAATATTGTATTTACTGGCGCGATGGATTATTGGGCCAATGTCGATGCCGTGTGCTGGTTTGTGCAGCATGTCTGGCCGATCATTCACGAACGGCAACCCGATACTGAGTTTTATATCGTAGGTGGTAATCCCACCCCGGATGTTCAAGCTTTAACCGCCGTCGCCGGTGTGCATGTCACGGGACGTGTTGACGACATTCGTCCTTATATTGCCGCGGCTGCTGTGGTGGTGGCCCCACTTCGCATTGCGCGTGGTATCCAAAACAAAGTGCTCGAGGCCATGGCGATGGATAAAGCCATTGTTGCCACCAGTATGGCCATGGAAGGGATCAATGCGCCGGCCATGCCTTATCTGCGTCAGGCTGATGATGCCATCCCCTTTGCCGATGCCTGTCTCGCGCTATTGTCCCGTGAACAGTTAGCGACCGTTGATGGACAGCATCGCACATGGATTATTCAGCACTTTACGTGGCAAGCGACCTTGACACAATTTGCGCAATTGGTTAAAGGGTAAGTCAATGGTTGTATTGAAGTTTTATCTGCCATTACTGCTAATTTTATGGTTGTGGGGCTGGTTGTTCACGCCATCACTGGCGAATTTACAGCAGGTCTGGGATAGCTCTGAAACCTACATGCACTGTTATTTGATCCCTGTGATCAGCCTGTGGTTGTTATATGACAAACGACAACAACTGCGCCCTTTATACCGACCAGACTATCTGCCGCATACCCCAGCGCCGACATGGTCACATTACTTGCCACTGCTCGCGCTGCCTTTTTGTTTGGCGTTGTGGTGGTTAGGGCAAGCCGCGGATATCAATTCGTTTATTCATTTCGGTACTGTTGTTAGTTTGCAATTGATATTACTGGCGTATTTTGGTTTAACACCGCGTCATCCGGCGTGGTTTGCCGTTATCTATCTACTGTTCATGATACCTTTTGGTGATGAACTCAACCCCATGCTGCAGGATATTACGGCGTATTTTTCAGTGTTGTGGCTCGAATGGGTGGGAATACCGGTCTATCGCGACGGCCTATACATTCATACCCCTGTGGGTATGTTTGAAGTTGCAGAAGCCTGCTCCGGGTTACGCTTTTTGATTGCATCCATTGCCATCGGTGTGCTGTATGCGCACCTGACTTTTGCGACCTTGCGCAAAAAAGTGCTTTTTATGTTGACCTTAGTCGTGATGTCGATATTTGCCAATAGTCTGCGCGCCTTTGCCTTGATCGTGATTGGTGAGCTCAGTCAAATGCGTTATGGTTTTGGTGCCGATCACTTTGTGTATGGCTGGTTGTTTTTTGGCGCTATGATGCTCCTGATGTTTTGGTGGGGGGATAAATATCGCGATGATCTCACACCATCCGTCACGCACTCAGCATCTGCGGTCATGCACGCAGCCAACGTAGACACGGCTAATCCACTCTTGCAAACTAGCATGCCCTTGCAAACTAACATGCCATTGCCAGCAAGCACGCCATTGCAACGCAGCTCGGTCACGTCGAGCACTACGGCGCCCCAACTCGCGACAGTGCATGGCATTGCCATATTAAGTGCAGGATTGTTGCTGGTGACCTATCTTGCCGCCCAGCAGATTGTTGTTACCAAAGCCCCAGCGCAGCCCACAGCCGCATTAGATGTCCGTCAGTTTGGCATCCCCACGCCAAACCACGATGTCGTCGCAGATTTCATGCCAACGAATGCGTCAACCTGGTCGTACCGTTTTGAGCACAGCTTGGCATTATCCCACCTTGCCAACAGCCAAGGGATTGAATTATTAGCCGTTGATTATGGATTAAAACAGGATAAGGGCGAGCTTATCAGTTGGCATAACCAAATTTGGCATAATACGGATCTGAGCCAAGCGAGGCTGACCATGCTCGGTGATCAGCAAGTGCTGACCTTGGATAAAACCGCGCGCTCAGGGCAAAAGGTACGGCTTTTTGTCGTGTATCGTATCGGAAGTACAACCTACACCAAACCAAGCATGGTGAAACTGCAGCAAGCGCTTCAATTTTTGACACTTGCAGCACCCACCACAAACAGCCGTGTGGGTGATGATCATGTCCAACTCAGAGCCATGCTGATCCCCAAACACCCAAATGGCGAACTCATGCTCAATCCACAAAGCCTTCTCAGCCTATGGCAACAACTGTTAAACGCCAAGGAGACGGCGACGTGATACAACAAAGTACAACCATGCGTGCTTCTGAACACGCAAAGCTCAGCACGACATCGCCGCGTCAGTTGCATATCGTGCATATTATTTGGCGCTTTCAAACCGGTGGCTTAGAGAACGGTGTGGTGAATTTAATCAACCACCTGCCAGAATCAGCCTATCATCACAGCATAGTGACGTTAACCGGTGCAGATCCGCAATTTGTACAACGCATCCATCGCCACAATGTCAGTTTTTACGATCTTAACAAGCAACCAGGCCTAGATTTGGCCATGTTTATGCGGCTTAATCAGCTGCTCAAACAGTTGCAACCCGATATACTGCATACCCGCAACTTAACCAGTCTTGAATGCCAATTTATCGGCTGGTGGCGCAAGATCCCATTGCGGATCCACGGGGAACACGGTTGGGATATTAATGATATTGGGGGGCAAAATCTGAAGTATCAGCGCCTGCGTCGTCTGCTACGGCCGTTTGTCCACCGCTATATCGCCTTGTCCTCGGAAAGTGTAAATTACTTAACCACGCGTATTGGCGTTGCGCCACATAAGATTGCGCAAATTTGTAATGGTGTTGATGTGGACCGATTTAAACACCCCCATCTCCCCCCTGCTGATATGCCCATCAGCTTTCGCCATGCCGATGCTTTGATTTTTGGCTCTGTCGGTCGTTTGGCTAAAGTGAAAAATCAGCAGTTATTACTCGAGGCCTTTGCCCAACTGCAACAACGCTACCCTAAGACAGCCCTTCGCTTGATCGTAGCCGGCGATGGAGCGGAAAAAAACAACCTACAGCAACTCGCGCAACACTTAGGTGTTAGCGAGCGCATTTGGTTTGCCGGTGATCGTACCGACGTCAACGCTATCATGCAAAGCCTGCATGTGTTTGTTTTACCTTCACTGGCAGAAGGTATTTCCAACACTATTTTAGAAGCCATGGCCAGTGGCAAACCGGTGATAGCCACCCGTGTTGGCGGCAATCCAGATTTAATCCCGCCCGATGCAGCGACAACACATTTGGTGTGTCCACAGGATGCTGGTGCCTTAGCAGACGCCATGGCACAGTATGTTGAAACTGCGGAACTTCGCCACCAACAGGGTGTAGCCATGCAACAGCACTGTGAACAGCACTTCAGTATTGCCCGGATGGTGGCGCAATATCATGATATTTATCAATCATTAAAGGATGTAAGGGTTTCGTAATATGTGCGGAATAGCTGGGATATTTTACTTAAACCGCCACGAGCGCCCCGCGCTGGATGTACTCCAGCAGATGAACGACAGTCAACTGCATCGCGGCCCTGATGCTGGCGATTATTTTTTTGCCGCAGGCGTAGGTTTAGCGCATCGTCGTTTATCCATCATCGACATTGACGGTAGTCCACAGCCGATGCGTACGCCGGACCAGCAAATCTGTGTGGTTTTTAACGGTGAGATCTATAACTTCCGTGAGTTACGCACAGAACTGCAAGCTAAAGGTTATGTCTTTGTTAGTCAAGGCGATACCGAAACCATCTTACATGCATGGCAAGAATGGGGCGTGGATTGCGTTCATCATTTGCGTGGCATGTTTGCGATTGGTATTTGGGATGCAAAGCAAGATTGCCTATTTTTAGCGCGCGATCGGCTGGGGGTGAAACCACTATTTTATAGCGTGGTTGGCGAGGACGAATTGCTATTTGGTTCTGAATTAAAAGTCATCAAGCAACATCCAAAATTTGATAAAACCTTACGCGATACCGCGATCGAAGATTATTTCACTTTTGGTTATGTGCCTGAGCCACATACCATTTATCAACATAGCTACAAACTAGAACCAGGTCATCGGTTGTTAGTTCGCCGCGGAATGCCATTGCCAACGCCGGAACAATATTGGGATTTACCGACCCAATGGGAAAACGATGTCAACCGCGATACCGCCGAACACGAATTGATACATCGACTGCGCGAAGCGGTTGGGATCCGCATGGTTGCCGATGTACCTTTGGGTGCATTTTTATCCGGCGGTGTCGACTCCAGCGCTGTGGTAGCCATGATGGCGCAATTGCAAACCGAGCCGGTAAATACCTGCGCCATCGGCTTTGATGTGCCGCAATTTAACGAAACCGAATTTGCCCAGCAAGTGGCTGATCGCTATCAAACCGCACATCATGTTTCAATTGTGAGTCAACAAGATTTTGATCTTATTGACGAAATCCCAAAACTGTACGACGAACCCTACGCCGATAGTTCGGCCATGCCAACCTACCGCGTCTGTCAGATGGCACGCAAACATGTCACCGTGGCCTTGTCTGGCGATGGCGGTGATGAGCTGTTTGCCGGCTATCGTCGCTATAACATGCACTTGCATGAACAAAAGATTCGTGACTTGCTACCACTTGGGCTGCGGCAAGCGATATTTGGGCCACTTGGGCGTTGGTACCCAAAGCTTGATTGGGCGCCAAAATTTTTACGCGCCAAAACCACCTTTCAGTCGATGGCAATGGACGCGGTAGAAGGCTATCACAACTCGATCGCCATTTTACGCCGTGATGAGCGTGAAAAGCTGTTTTCCGCCCATTTTAAACAACGCCTGCAAGGCTACAACTCGCTGGCCGTGTTTCGACGCCATGCGGAAAAAACCCACCAGCTTGATGCACTTAAACAGATCCAATACCTTGATTTCAAAACTTACTTGGTCGGGGATATTCTGACAAAAGTTGATCGGGCATCGATGGCGCATTCGTTAGAAGTTCGAGTACCTTTTCTTGATCATCGTTTTATTGAGTGGGCATTTACACTCGAATCAACTGCAAACTTGCAGCAGGGGCATGGTAAATTCACCTTGAAAAAAGTGTTAGAGCCACACCTGCCACACGATGTCATGTATCGGAAAAAAATGGGGTTTTCGGTTCCTATGGCGGCATGGTTACGTGGGCCTTTACAGCAAAAAATGCGCGACAGTGTGTTATCGTCCCGCATGCTCGATAGTGGCATTTTTGCGCCAGAACAATTACAACGCTTGGTCAATGATCATGTCAGTGGTCTTCGCGACCATAGTGCATCTCTTTGGACCTTGATGATGTTTGATGGCTTTTTGGCGTTGGATTAAGGCATATTCATGAAAATCTTACATGTATTAGACCATTCAATCCCGCTGCACAGTGGTTACACCTTTCGGACCCTCGCCATTTTACGCCAGCAAGCTGCCATGGGGTATCAGACGTGCCATGTCACTAGCCCCAAGCATGGCAACCAAGACGCGAGTATCGACGAAGTTGATGGCCTCCGATTTTATCGAAGCCAACAGCCGCAAGGTTGGTTCGCAAAATTGCCGCTGTTTAATCAATTAGCACTGATTGCGCCGATGCGTGATCGCATCTTAGAAACCATCGCCCTCGAAAAGCCAGATGTGATTCATGCCCACTCCCCAGCACTCAATGGTTTAGCTGCCTTGGCTGCTGCCAAAATAACGGGGTTACCTTTGGTATATGAAGTCCGTGCGTTTTGGGAAGACGCCGCCGTCGATCATGGCACCTGCCAAGAGGGCGATCTGCGTTATCGCTTAACTCGCGCCATGGAAAGCTATGTATTAAAACGCGCCAATGCCATTACCACCATTTGTGAAGGTCTGCGGCAGGACATCTTGGCCCGCGGGATTGCACCCGATCGCATCACCCCCATCCCCAATGCCGTCAACGTCACGCAATTCCCGATGATTACCGAAAAAGATTCGGTACTTGCACACCAATTAGGTTTAGAGCAGTGTGTCGTGCTTGGGTTTATCGGCTCCTTTTATGCGTATGAAGGCCTCGACCTGTTGGCGGCGGCGATGCCAAAAATAGTACAGCAGATCCCCAATGCACGTTTGTTGTTGGTCGGTGGAGGTCCGCAAGCGGACGCTATTCGTCAACAAGTGCAGCAACTGGGGTTAGGTTCTGTGGTGATTATGCCGGGGCGTGTTCCACATCATGATGTGAATCGCTATTACAGCTTACTGGATTTATTGGTGTATCCACGCAAATCCATGCGTTTGACTGAGTTAGTCACACCGCTGAAACCACTCGAAGCCATGGCGCAGGGCAAGTTGTTGCTTGCATCCGATATTGGCGGCCATCGAGAGCTCATAAAGCATGGTACTACGGGTTGGCTTTGCCAAAGCGATAATGTAGATGCCTTAGCCGAGGCGGCGATCAGCCTATTGCAGCACCCCGAGTCTTGGCCGATGCTGATTGCCAACGGCCGCGAGTTTGTGGAAACACAGCGTAATTGGTCAGTATCTGTGGCTAACTATGCGCCCATTTATCAAGCGTTATGCGGCAACAGTCGCGAACAAACCAGCCGTGGGCCTTTGCATGAGCGCTGATTTCTCTGGGATCCGTATTGGTCTAGTCGGCCCGATCCCGCCCCCTGCAGGTGGCATGGCCAACCAAACCCGCCAGCTACGTTTGCTGCTGCAACAAAGTGGTGCTGAGGTAACGTTGATTGCAGTCAACGCTCCTTATCGTCCGGCGTGGTGCGGCAAAATTCCAGGATTTCGTGCCTTGGTTCGCCTGATCCCCTATGTGACAACCTTACGCCGACAGCTTGCCATGGTTGATGTGGTGCACATCATGGCAAACTCGGGCTGGTCGTGGCATTTATTTGCAGCGCCGGCGATTTGGATTGCGCACGCGATCGGTAAACCCGTCATCCTCAATTATCGCGGAGGCTATGCTGAGGCATTTTTCCAGCGCCAGTGGCGTTTTGTCGCCCCCAGCATGGCACGTTGCTCTGCGATAGTGGTGCCTTCGGCTTATTTGCAGCGAGTGTTTGCCCAGTATGACGTGCGCGCCGTGATTGCGCCCAACGTGCTTGATATCAACACCTTTTATCCCTTGTCTCGCCACGTGAATGCTGCTGAACAACATTTGCCTGAGGTGAGCGATACCAAGGTTAATCATACTGAGTTCACTCATATCGAGTGCTTTGACGCTAAGGTGGCGACCACCTCGTCAGTAAACGACAGTGACATTACAGCGCCATTGCATATTATTGTCACCCGCAATCTTGAAGCTATTTATGGCATTGACACTGCGCTCCATGCCTTAGCCCAGCTTCGTCAACAGCGGGCCAATGTCCGTTTATCCATAGCCGGCTCTGGCCCTGAACTTTTGTCGCTGCAACAGTTAGCGGTGCAGCTTGGCCTTGCCGATGCGGTGGTGTTTTTGGGGCGGTTAGACACCAATGCCATGGCAAATTTATACCGAAGTGCGGATATCATGTGGAATCCCAGCCGCGTTGACAATAGCCCAAATTCCGTGATCGAAGCCATGGCCTGCGGTGTCGCGGTCATCACAACCAATGTTGGCGGTATTCCTGATTTAGTCACGCATGAACAACAGGCATTATTGATAGCGCCTGATGATGCAAACGCCTTGGTCAGCGCCACGCTTCGGCTGTTACACGATAAAGCCTTGCGTCATCACTTGATCCGCGAAGGCTTACGAAAAACCCAACAATTTGCGTGGCCGCAAATCAGTCACACGCTTTTTCAGCTTTATAGCCAGCATCCGCAAAACGTGGCCACAGCAATGTCATCCAAATCAGTGCCGCCTCAGGGTGCTGCGCAATGCGACAAGGAGGTTTAGCATGCTGCATCGGATAAGTTTGTTCTATACCTGGTTGGTCAGTCGGCTGTTGTTTCCTTTGCATGAAGCTTTAAAAAAGCACCACAGTGTCGCGGTGCGTCAGCGATTAGAGCAAAGCCAATGGCTGAGTACCGAACAGCTCACTGAGCTACAACAACAGCGTTTACAGCAATTCATGCAGCAAATTGCCAGCCAGGTGCCGTATTACCGCCGTTTATTTGCCGAAAAAGGCTGGGCACCGGATCATATCAAATCAGTGCAAGATCTGAGCTTGTTGCCCTTTTTAACCAAATCAGTGATCCGTGCTGAATTCGACCAGCTCAAAGCAGATAACGCTGCGCCGCTGCAGCGGTTTAATACCGGCGGATCCAGCGGCCAACCGCTCACATTTTTACTTGGCAAATCGCGCGTTTCGCATGATGTCGCGGCCAAATGGCGCGCTACGCGCTGGTGGAATGTTGATATTGGGGATAAAGAGATTGTGGCCTGGGGCTCGCCTATAGAGCTGAATAAACAAGACCGGGTGAAACTATGGCGGGATAAGCTATTTCGTTCCACCTTGATCCCCGCATTTGACCTGACAGAAGCTCGCTTACTGCAATTTATTGATCAGATCAAACACCAGCAGCCTCGGATGCTATTTGGCTATCCATCCGTATTTCATGTCATTGCGCAAACGGCCAAGCAGCATCAGATTGATATGACAAATTGCGGTATTGCCGTTATTTTTGTGACCTCAGAGCGGCTCTACCCTTATCAACGTGAGCTTATCGAACAGGTGTTTAACGCCCCGGTAGCCAACGGCTATGGTGGTCGTGATGCCGGCTTTATTGCCCATCAGTGCCCGCATGGCGCAATGCATATTAGCGCCGAAGATATCATCGTTGAAATCGTCGACACCGAGGGCAATCCTGTTGCCGACGGTGTGCAAGGTGAAATTGTGGTCACGCATTTAGCCACCGCTGATTTTCCATTTGTGCGTTATCGCACTGGAGATATTGCGGCCATCAGCCATAAAGCGTGCGCCTGTGGCCGGGGTCTGCCGCAACTCATTAACCTAGAAGGTCGTAGCACCGATTTTGTCGTTGCCAGCAACGGCACCATGATGCACGGTTTGGCACTCATTTATGTGATCCGCGAACTGCATGGCATTAAAAACTTCAAAATCATTCAACACAGTAAAACCCAACTGGAAGTTCAGCTAGTGTTGGAGGAACACCATGAGTTTACTGAAGCTTCGAGCATTGTCAGTGGCATGCAAGCAAGGCTTGGCAGCGATGTTACGGTTGATATTTGTTTTTTGCCTCTCATTGCTGCTGAGGCATCAGGCAAATATCGCTATGTGATAAGTAAGGTGACGGGTTAGATGGAGAGCTTACTATTTATCTTCAATCTCATCATTGTCTGTGGTCTTTGTTATCGCGCTTTTAAAATCGACAATGCAGATATAGCCGCGAAGAAACAACAGGCCAAAGTCGCGCAGCAAGCCATGCTAAATGCCAAACTCCAGTCTCATCGTATGCAAAAACTAGCAACGCAGTCGATCGATGAGCCTCCAACGACATCAAAGCAACACAACACCATTTCACCTGATAATACAGGACATCGTGTTGTCAATCAGCGGGGGAATCATCTCGGACAGCGACCGCAAAATTCTGCGGCAGTACCATCAATCGTGCCTGGCGCACATCATGGGGTAAGCCCAGAAGAAACCAATCCGCGAGGCAACACCGGTGCGTGATATTGTTTTTTTACTGGCGTTCATCGTCATTTTCTATTTTTGTATGCGGCGGCCTTTTATAGGCATAGCGATGTGGTTATGGGTTGCCATGTTTTATCCCAAAGGCTGGGTGTTTGGGTTTGCGGGAGGTATTCGTTATAACTTATTGATCGCTGCAATGACCATGTTGGGTTATTTCTTAATGAGTGATAAACCCAAAACACGTTGGGATCTTACCAGTTGGCTTATTTTTATTTTTTTATGCTGGACCTGTCTGACCTCTGCGACCACCTTATCCATTCCAGCGCTCGTTTGGGCGGATTGGATCGAGTTTTTAAAAATTTGCATGTTGTATTTCTTTGCAATCGCCATTATTCGCACCGATAACCACATAAATACCGTGATCTGGGCCATTGCGTTGTCAATTGGTTCTTATGCATGTATTGAGGGGTTAAAATACGTGTTATCCGGTGGTGGGCATATCCTAGAAGGGATGCATGGTCACATACTCGGTGATCGCAACGACTTAGCGGTGGGCATTAACATGACAATCCCCATGCTCGCCTACTTACTGTTTATTACACAACACAAGCTCGTGCGTTTAGCACTGATTGGCGCAATTCTGCTGTGCATTTTATCAGTGCTAGGTTCAAATTCGCGCGGAGGTTTTATTGGCTTAGCAGTGATAGGTTTATATTTCTGGTTTCAAAGTCAACATAAGCTTGTATATACCATTGTACTGATTAGCATTGTTCTGGTTGGACTTAACATTATGCCCGAAGAATGGCACCAACGGATGTCAACCATTGATAATGCTAAAGATGATTTATCGTTTTTAGGCCGCGTCATGGCATGGAAGCAAGCCGTCGCTATCGCGTCGGACAACTTTACAGGCAGTGGTTTTAAAGCGGGCCAATTTCAACCTGTTTGGGATTATTACGACCCTCGATTCCACTACAACCATATTATCGATACTAGTCATATCATATTCCCGCAGGCCAAAGCGGCACATAGTATTTATTTCCAAGTGCTCGGTGATCATGGTTATCTTGGTTTTATTTTATTTATGAGTATCTGTGGCCTGACATTTTTACGTGCTCGTCGCTTACGGCGACAGCTTTACCAGCAAGATAAGCAGCACCCCATGGCCTATTTGAGTGCCATGGTACTCGTAGCACTGGTAAGTTACCTCGTCTCTGGCGCTGCGGTGAGCATGGCCTATTTTGATTTGTTGTATATCATCATTGCCTTGGTTTATGTGATTGAATTTAAAGTCGTAAAACCGACGCTCAGCCACACAGCAGCTGGCATGATTGACAAAAGGGATCGCGTGCGGTGAAAGGACTCTCAAGGTTTTATCAAGCAATACTTAGGTGTGCGCTTTGGCTGCAGCGTCGTTGTAATGATGGCGCCAGTTTTAGTACATTAAATTACCATCGCGTGCTGCCAGTCCCTGTTGCTGGCAATGCGTTACCTGAGCGTGATTTTATCGCTCAGTTGGCCATCCTTCAGCGTTATTTTCAGGTATTCGACTTGTCCGAGGCGTTAGCGCTAGCCCAACAAAAACGTCTCCCCGCCAATGCGGTGGTGATCACTGTGGATGATGGCTATGTCGATTGTTATGACACTATCTTTAAATGGCTGCAGCATTACCAGCTTACGGCGACGTTTTTCATTACGACGGTTGGCCTTGATGATGGCTATTTGTGGGAAAATTTATTTGCATTTTGTACTGATGCATGTGCGGATCGCACAGTACAACTGCAGTTGGCTGGACATAGCATTACCCTAGATGCCGCCAACAGTTCGCATCGAACGGCACAGGTGCAAAGACTTAAACATTGGATAAAATATCAATCCTTGCAGCAACGGCAACAGGTGTTACAACAATTACAACAACAAACAGTTCCAGAGCAACACCCGGCACGATGTTTTGTCAACGGTGCGCAACTTGCCGAAATGGCAAGCGCAGGTATGACGATTGGCGCACATACGGTGCATCATCCTATCTTGAGTCAGGAATCAGATGATGTCGCCCATACCGAAATTGCGGAAAGTCAACATCGATTACAGCAAGAGATCAATCAAACCGTTCGGTATTTTGCCTACCCTAACGGAAAATCAACTCTAGACTATAGTAACAAGCATGTTACTATGTTAAAAAAGCTCGGGTTTGAAGCGGCATTTTCGACAGATTGGGGATTAAGCCAACCGAACCAGCAATGTCATTTCCAATTAAAGCGCTTTACCCCTTGGGATAGTCATGCAGGACGTTTCGCTTTAAGACTGGTTGCCAATAGCTTGGTCGAGCATCACTTATTTCAATGGTTGCGCCCGTTAGTGCGACCAACACCTGCCCCTCATGGGTTCGAACCCACTAACAAGCAGGACTAAAGGAATTCTCATGACATGCGTGGAACGCGTCCAACAACTGCAGCAGCGTCAAGCCTCACCTGACCAAAAGATCGCATCTGGTCATACTGACGGTCAAACTTTTACGCATTTTATTGGCTCAGCAGCGCATGACCATCAACACGTCGAACAGCCGCCACACACATTACATGCTCAGGCGATGAAAGACACAATAAAAACCGTACTGATGGTCACGGTCGAATTTCCACCGGCCCAAAGTTCAGGGGTAAACCGAATTCAAAGCTTTGCTCACGATTTAGCGGCGCATGGCTGGCAGGTGATCGTATTAACAACCACGCCCAATGTCTATCCACAGCTTGACAACGACAACCAGATCGCATCTTCGCTGTCGTCACAGGTGTTTCGTACCAAGGCGTTAACGAGCAACCGTATATTTCAAATTGCCGGCCGTTATCCCGCGGTGGTTACTATTCCAGACCGCTACTGGCCTTGGCTTTTTTCAGCCATTCCTCGCGGTCACCGACTCATTAAAGAATTCAATATCGATTGTATTTGGTCCAGTTACCCCTATTTATCTGCACATCTGGTTGCTCAGCGCTTAGCTCAGCGCAGCAAATTGCCGTGGGTGGCCGATTTTCGCGATCCCTTGCAGTGCCATTATCATCATGGTTATAAGCACGGTAATGCTTTTACGCTTTGGCTTGAACGGCGTATCGTCCATCAGGCGACAGCACTTTGTTTTGTGACTGAAGAAACCCGTGATTTATATCGAACATTATATCCCAAGGTACATGCAGACAAATTTCATGTGATTGAAAATGGCTATTCGCAAATCATGCAAGCGCCAGAACCATGCGAGGTTCCTACGGGTCAACACCAACATTCAGACCCGCAAGCCACAACACAGAGCTCAAAATTCATATTGCTCTATAGCGGTGGTCTTTATGACGGGCATCGCAACCCAAGCCCACTGTTTTCTGCCATTGCAACATTACAGCGACAAGGCCTGGTAACTGCCAATAACTTTGTTTTGCGGTTTCGAGGTGCGGGCGATGGTCAACGTTTTATGCCGCAATTGCAAGACGAAGGCATCGAACATCTTGTTGAGTTTTTGCCAAATGTATCACAACGTGAAGCTATCAATGAAATTTTACATGCTGATGCTAACCTTTTGATACAAGGTGAGATTTTTAATTATCAAATCCCAGCCAAGCTCTATGATTATTTGCAAGCATCGGCACCGGTCCTGGCGATTTGCCCAAAACAAAGTGCCACCGCTCGGCGCTGTGAAAGGATCGCTCAGTGTCATACGGCATGGGAGGTCAATGAAATAAAAGCGATCATAGCGCAGTGGTTATATCGTCATCGTCAACAATTACCGATAAACAACGCGACCTTAACACCACAGCAGCGACAACAACTGTTTAGTCGCCATGCCCGCAGCATTGAGCTGGCGGGACTTTTGCAGATGTTATGTACTGCACATACGTCTTCGACGTAAGTGCACCATCGTTACGGCCACGCGCGCAGGTAACAAGGCTGCGACTACAACAGAATTTCATGGACCTGTGGATGCCCCAAAAATGCTTGCGGACTGGCAGATGCACCATAGGCACCTGATTGGAACACCACAAGCCAATCACCGACCTGTGCCGGAGGTAGCGGCATTTGGTCTGCGACAATATCGAGTGGTGTGCATAATGGGCCCACCACGCTCACCACGAGCTCGCCATCGGGCTGCAAATATTGATCCGCCAACGCGACCGGGTAGTTTTTCCTCAGCACTTGGCCAAAATTACCTGAATTAGCTAAATGGTGATGCAACCCCCCTTGGCAACACCAAAAGGTTTTTCCCGCCGACACTTTAATATCTTGGATTTGGCAAGCATAAACCCCTGCTTCTGCAACCAAATAGCGACCTAATTCAACCACCAATTGCGTATCAGCCAGCTGCGCAGCATAGCGTTCATAAAGTTGGTGCAAATGAGTCCCCACGGCCGATAGATCCAACGCAGATTCATGGGCAAAATAAGGCACACCAAACCCCCCCCCTATATTGACCTTACGTACGGGTAGTGGACACACCGCTTTTAGCTGTGCAATCAGCTCAAAGGTTAAATCATGCATCTGCGCAATGGCACTGGCATGCAAGTTCTGCGAACCACAGTAAATATGAAAACCATAGAAATCAATAGCTCGCATCGAAAGCTCTGGCAGCAAGGCCAACACTTGGTCGAGATCAATACCAAAGGGTTTCGCACCACCGGCCATCTGCATACCCGAGGATTTCAGACTAAAATCCGGATTAACTCGCAACAGAACCTGCGGGCAGACCCCAAGCTCACGACCAAGATCTTCTATACGCCTAAGCTCATGCACGGATTCCACATGTAGCTGAACGCCTGCTCGCAACGCGACTTTCAGTTCAACATCGGTTTTCGCAGGCCCTGCAAAACTAATGTCAGATGCCGCTATTCCCGTTTGTAACGCCATTCGCAACTCACCAACAGACGCTACGTCAAAACCGTCGACCTGACGGGCCATGGCATGCACTAAAGGAAGATAGGGATTGGCCTTCACGGCGTAATGCAGTTTCATTTGACGTGGTAAATGCATCCGGCACAGCGCAATTTTTTGCGCGATGACCTCGCGGCTATACACATAAAATGGTCCAGCCGGCAGCAATTGACTGATTTGTTCGATCGTCATGCCTGCAATACGTAACCGATAATCTGTCGATGCTGGATAAAAATCTCGCATGCGTTGGCAATGCTCTGCGGAACTCATTGGATCGAACCCTCTAGTAATACATCGGCAAATTGTTGTTTTAAGGCACTCCGGTCAATCTTACCATTGCCATTTTTTGGCAGTGCCGGTAATGCAATAAAACAGCGAGGCAACATATAGCCAGGTAATTGCGTCCGTAATTGCTGTAGCCAATGCGCATGGGGCTGTTCAGCACTGGCACTATAAATAACGGCAATGAGGGTCTGTCCCGCCAGCAGACTATCCGCAGGTCCAGCATTCACCGCGATGGCAGCAACATCGATAATATCGGCCGATAACGCAAGTACCGCCTGCTCCACCTCGGTAGGACTCACACGATGCCCTTGCGTTTTAATCATGTCATCACGCCGGCTCACAAAATACAAATAGCCATCTTCATCTTTAAAAAAGGTATCGCCAGACCATACGGCAAGACGCGTTACAGCCCCCGAGGGCTGGAGAGGATCAGGTCGAAAACGCTGTGCGGTTAATTCCGGCGCTTGCCAATAACCTTGCGCCACCAGCGGCCCCCGATGCACCAGCTCACCATGCTCGTAAGGTGCGCAAGGTTGACCTTTGTCATTCAGCACCAAGATATCGGCAAAGGGAATAGCTTTACCAACCGATGTCGGGCGGCGCAGTCGCTCTGCGGGTGGCAAATACGTCGAGCGGAATGCTTCGGTTAAGCCATACATTAAATAAATGTCACTGTGCGGGAAACATTCAGCCATGCTATCTGCTAGCACAGGTGCTAAATGTCCACCTGAATTGGTTAATACCCGAAGCCGCGCCGCAGCTTCCGCAGGCCAGCGTAGTCGCACCAATGCCGACCACAACGGCGGCACAGCCGCCAGCACAGTGATCTGTTGCTCGCGCACAGCGCGCATCACATCCTGAGGTAATAAATAATCCAACAGCACAACGCAAGCACCGACTTGCCAGCTGGACCATAATTGATTTAACCCATAGTCAAAACTAAATGGTAATACCGCGAGCACCCGATCCTTGGCTGTCAGCGCTAAATACTGGCTGACACTTAATGCGCCTAATAACAAGTTTTGATGGCTCAACACCACGCCTTTGGGATTCCCGGTACTGCCAGAGGTGTATAGTAAAGCGGCAATATCACTAAGTTGCGGTGCAATACGGGCCACGTTGTCATCCTCTTGCGTAAAACCGGGATGCGTATCGAGTGGTGCATCGTGCTGCGGATCAAGCTCAGTGCTCGAAACACCCCCCTGTAACTCTTGCGGTAGATCCAAAATCCAAGTATCAACGGTAAACGCCGCCCCCTTTACAGGTACGTCCGCCGAATGATCTGCCTTACGATCAGCCTTATGAGCCGCCGTACGATCAGCCGTACGATCCGCCGTCAAAAACCGTTGGTGTCGGATGGCATCAGTGATGAATAATGACGCTTGACAATCCTGCACGATATGCTGGATTTGCGCGCCGAGCGACGCCGGATTGATCGGTACAAAAATTGCGCCAAGCCGAGAAATGGCCAACATCGCGACCACCATCTCGACCGACTTTGGCATACACATAGCAACTCGATCGCCAGGACGGATCCCTCGTTGCCACAAGAGCGCACTGACATGACGTCGCATCTGTTCTAATACGCATGCTGGGTAAGCTTTATGATCAGCCACTAAAAGAACACGCTCTGGCGCGTTTATGGCATGCTGGGTCAATAACTGATCAATCGACTGCAACACGGCGCTCTCCTCGCGAAATAGTGGATAACTCTTCCATTCATGGGCCTAGCATACTACGAAACCGAGGTTGTTCCTACCCTCAGTTGGCTTCGCCAAAAGCGCTTAAAAAAGATGATTATTCTGTTGATTCAGACGTTTATGAATATCTAAAGCAATGATGTTTTAAAACAAGCCGCCAAGGTGTCTACCAAGACGTTTTAGCCCAGCGGCCTAGACCATCACAGCACCGCGATGGCAACGACCTGCCCTTGTATCCGTCCTGGTTTTTGCAACAGCCAGCATGCATGCGAAACGGTGGCCATCACACGACAATCCAGCATCATTTAAGTCACGACAAAACGTAGAAATGCCGAAATCAGCGATTTCCCAAGCCAAATAGCTATGACATAATCAGCCAGCGGCATTGACGCCGCCACCACGTTCAAATGCCTAACCAGAGGTGACTTCATGGATATTTCGGCACAGGTCATTGCCACTATAACTGCAGCCCTAAATTTGCAGCACCCCATTACCGCCCAAAGTGCCTTGCTGGGCGCATTGCCAGAATTCGATTCAAGCAGCATTCTAACCATCATCACATTATTAGAAGAACAATTTGGCATTACGTTTGATGATGACGACATTTCTGCCGAATTATTTAAACAAGTACAACATCTGATTGATTATGTGCAGCAGCAACTTGCCACTGCCTAACATGATATCGACGAGTCAGTATCCGTCTGATTCAGGTTTCGCTTTTAGACATGGAAATTAAAATGAAGAAAAAATTAGTCCTCTCGAGTGTTGCCTTTGCCTTGTTATTAGCCGGTTGTGGTGGTTCAACCCCAGAACAAAGCGTGCTTAAAGCCGAAAGTTTTATCGAGCAAAAACAGTACAATTCTGCCGTGATAGAGCTAAAAGCTGCACTACAAGACGCACCAACCCATTTTAAAGCACGTAGTATGCTTGCGACTATCTATTTACAAACCGGCAATGGATTGGCGGCGGAAAAAGAATTCTTACAAGCGCTGACCGACGGCGCACCGCTCCAAGATGTTGCCCTGCCGCTTATCCAATCGGCGTACTTAGCCGGCAAATTACCTGACAGCAAGGTCATCGACCTAAGTAACCCTGCCTTGGCCAGCATTAAACCTTATTATGATTTGTACCGTGTTTGGTTGACACTGGATGAAGGCGAGATTAACGCTATTACCGAACCTTTGGCACCGCTGCTCACCTTAAGTGAGCCGCAAGATGTCAAACTGCTAGCAAGCGCTATGGAAAAATTAGTAGCCAATGAAGCGCTGGCCGCCCTTGAGCTACTGGCTAAATTGCCAGAAAGCAGCGTACTCTACACCGACAGTTTGTTACTGAAGGGCAAAATTGAGTTGGTCGCCAATCGTAAAGGTGAGGCGATTAAAAGTCTTACGCAGTACAATGCCAAGAATCTCAATTCGAACATCGCGAAACTGTTGTTAGCCGAAGTGCTGATCCAAGAAAAATTTGCCAATGAATCTGACAAAATTATTCTACCGCTGCTAAAAGCCTACCCTGAACAGCCCATGGCGAACTTTATCAAGGCCATGATTGAATATGAGCGAAAAAACTACGCGGAAGCCAAAGAGCGGGCGGAAAAAGCCATTAGCAATGGCATGGACGCCGTCAACGTTCGGATCCTCGCCGCACTTGCAGCTGTAGGTCAAGGTTTAAATTCGCAAGCGATGGCGCACCTTGAAACAGTAAAAAGTCAACTTGGTGCTTTCCCGCCGATCCAAAAACTCTATGCCACGCTGTTATTACAACAAGGTCAAACCGACAGTGCCCAGGCCATGCTAACAGCGCAACCGGCATCAGAAGCGGATATTCAGCTGCTATCAAGTGCGACCTATCGCTTGTTGCAGCAAGGGAAAACCGAGCAAGCAAAAGCCTTGGTGGAACATTTAGAAAAAAGTTTGCCAGATAACGCCAATAATATGGCGGTGCTGGGTATGTTACAGCTGAATTTTGCTGACAAAGACAAAGCCATTGCCGACTTAGAACAAGCGGTTAAATTGGACCCGACGATCGATCAGAACCGTTATTTATTGGTGATGGGCTACTTGGGGAAAGGTGAATTTGCCAAAGCTGAAGAAACCGCCCAAATCTGGTTAAGCAAAGACAGTAGTAAAGCACTCGGCCATGCGATCTTGGCATATACCGCGCTATTGCAAGATAAAGCTGAAAAAGCCCAGGATGAACTCTCTAAAGCCTTGGCTGCGAACCCGAAAGATGTGTTAGCGCTGCTGTTAAAAGCCCGCCTCGATATGCTAGATAACAAACCCGAAGAGGCCAAAAAAGCACTGTGGTTAATTGTTGAAACACAAAGCGACTTCGTGCCTGCGCTCGAAAATCTTTATGCGCTTAGCCGACAAAGTGCAGATGCCACCAACGTGGTTACCGCCATTGAAAAAGGCCTGGCTGATCGTAAAGAAAATGCTCCCTTACGCTTGTTACTTGGCCGAGTCTATGCCGATCTCAATCAGCACGCTAAAATTTTGCCATTACTGCAACCGCTTGAAGCCGACGAAGCCACAGCGCCAGAGTTGTATTGGTTGTTGAAAATTGATGCGCATGAGCAGTTAAAGCAAACACAACAAGCCTTAATAGAAGCGCAAAAATGGGTCAAAAAACAATCATTTAGTGATAAAGCCAAGCTTTTATTGGCGAAACAATGGGTGGCCAACGGTCAGCTTCCCAATGCACTGCCGCTGGTCGATGAATTGATGAAGCAGCGGCCCGATGATTTACCTCTCAAAGGCTATGCCATCATGCTGTATGCGGAAAATGGCGACACAAACAAAGCCTTGAGCCTACTTGATAGCCTTCCCGCTGCAGAACAAAGTAAAGCTGACACTTTGTATCTGCGTGGTCGCGTCCTCGCTACGGCTAAACGCTATGATGACGCGCTGAAGGTTTATTTAGACAGTTATGCCAAGGTGAAATCGCCCAAAACTGCATTGTTAATAGCCAATATGTACCAATATACTCAGGGCGATGCCAAAGCCCGAGAATTTTTGGCACAGCATTTAGCGACTGAACCAAAAGAAATTAATATTGTTGCCATGTACGGCAATTTGTTAATCGGTGCCGCACCAGAGCAGGCGATTGAAAACTTTAAGTTGGTGTTAGAGCAAGATCCAAATCATATTCTTGCGCTCAATAACCTCGCCTATTTACACGCCAACGCTGGCAAGTTTGCTGACGCTGAGAAGTACGGGCAACAAGCGCTAAAATTAGCGCCAAAGCATCCAGATATCCTTGATACCAATGGCATGATTTTGCTAAAACAAAACAAATTTAGTGATGCGCGCGGCATGTTCGAGCAATCTTTGCAAATTCGTCCAGACCACACCGAAGTTCAACTGAACTATATTGAAACCTTACTTGGGCTAGGCGATAAGGATAAAGCGGCGTTATTTTTGGATAAAGTCAAAACCACCGATGCCAACTTACTAAAACGTAAAGAAGCCTTGGCCGGACGTTTGTAATATAAACAAATGGCCTGACTGTCGGTACCATGCTTTACCACGCCAATACCGGCAGTCGAGGGCCATCCGCTAGTGAAGCACTTTGCACGTCGATATACATCAATTTTATCGACTAGCTATATCTAAAAGTCCAGTCACAGGCCTGCATGATGCACCGCTGTGCAACCACAGGACATATATTTATCCTCGCCATAAAAAAACCACCTTTCGGTGGTTTTTTATTCAGACACTGCAGCGTTCGCAATACGCTTTCGCAGACTGGCTTATTTACGCGCTTTGCGGCTGCGTGATAAACCAAGACCTAACAAGCCTAAACCTAACATGGCCAATGATGCAGGCTCTGATACTTGCACATTGAAAGCCACTGAGCCATCGTGGTTAGCCGATGCACTGGCTGTACCGCCCGCCTGATTGAATGATACGTTAGGACGTAATTGGTTACCGTTGAAATCTAATGCAAATTCGATTTTGCGCGGATTGCCATCGGCGTCCAACGTTTGCGTGATTTGCTCAAACGATTTCAGGCCATTTTGGAAGCGGGTATTAAAAATGTTACCAACTGCCACACCGTTCCAGTTTACATTGCCAAAATTAGACAAATAACCGTTGATAAAACCGCCAGACGAACTGTATTCACTACCCGTCACAACCATATCAAATACACGCGTCAAACTTGCTAAGCCAGTAACAGGTGCGGCGACACTGTACATATAAAATGAAATCGTACCTGAGGTGTATTTAATGCCTGTCCCATTCACCGGATCATAGGCTAATGCGCCTTGCAGATTATTAAAACCAAAGGTCATGCTCCACGGGTTTTCAAAACCGTTGTGGCTTTCACCTGAAATTTGTTTTGGTAACAGTGACGAAATAGTATTTTTACCCATGGCGCCGCCAAAGGTAAAACCATCCGTTAACACACCGCCCTTGGTGAGAACGGTATCACCTATATCAAAGGTGGCATTATTGTTGATATCGGTAAAGGTGGACGTCGAGTTGTACGTATATTGCAGTGAATCAATCCAACCGGTGGTGTTTGGGCCGGCAACTTTATTGGCAAAGTTGCCACCAAAGTCAGCACCCACATTAAAATAAATTGGCTGAGCCAACACAGAACCAGATGCCAAAGCAGCGACCAGCGCTAACATCTTCAATTTCATTTTTTACTCTCCTGTAAAACTGGGAACAATACGGAACCCATTTACAAAAGCAATTCGCATGCCACAAATTAAAGCTATGTTTTATATAGCATTTTTCCAAAACAGGACCTTAAGTGAAAAAAAAGCTGACACAGAATGTCAAATGTTCCATCCGAGTGTAAATATCAATGAAGCTAATCTGTGTCTCGCGGCATGATTTCGATATTCAACCCTACGGACGCAGGCAACAGATGTCATTCGGCGCATCGATAAAGGGTGGTCTGTGCGGAAGAAATAACCTCTTGACGGCCAAAAAAGCTAGCTTTACCCGACAGTAGCAATAGATCAGCGCCACGAATGCATTGATAGCGCGTAATTTACGTCAAGTGCCATGTATGACCTACGCATCACCCTCGCATCGTTATGGCATATCCAATAAACGTTTTACATACCAAAACATAAAGCGTTGCAGTGGGTTTTTATTACCAAAAGGTCGCCATGTTTTCAGCAATGTATTGCGATAGGCGTCAAAATGCAGACCGTGTGGTGCACAAATAACGTCGCCACGTTGCAAAATAATTTTAAGGACATTGGTACAAAGCACCCCTGCCGCGAGTGAAATGCCCATGCATGTTGACGGGACTTTTTTCTTAAAAAAATTCACCGCTTGTTTTTCAACCAAGTAGTGGCGCTGCTGCACCGACGGTGATACACCAATCACAAAACGCAGCACATTTTCACTGAAAATTTTCTGTGACTGCGCCTCGTCGGCATCGGCCGGTACGTCATGCATACAAAAATACTCTTCAAAACTCATCTGCCCAGGCATAAATACCAGCATCGCAGTGCCCATTCCCATGGGCGCGGCAGTAATACAGGGAATACCCTTTTCATAACAACGTTGAAACACCTTACGGCGAATTTCAAGGGCAAATACATCAAGACTATCGATATATATCGAAACACCATCGAGAAAAGCTTCTATATTTTCGAGGTTAATGCCTTGCGAGAAATTGGTTATGGTGGCCGTTGGGTTGATATTTTTCAGTGTTTGTTCCATCACGGCTGCTTTGGGTTGATCCAAGGTCAACATAGATGCCCCAGCTTGCCGGTTGAAATTGGCTAAATCATAATGATCTAGATCAGAAATATGAAAATGCCCAATCCCCAAGCGCGCACAAACAATGGCATGGTCGCCACCAACACCACCAAGCCCTCCAATTGCAACTTTGGTATGACGAAGCTGTTGTTGCTCGGTTGGGGTAACCCAACCAATGTTACGTGAAAAAGCCTCATCATAATCAAAAGGACGCGGACTCACGCTAGTTTTCTCCTGTGGTGCTGAGGGTTGCGGTGAAAGCAGTTGCTTCATCAGAACCACATTGTTGGAAAAACTGCTGTTCAAAATTACCGCTTAAATTAATATCCTTTAACAATTCATATTCAATACTGTCCATCAAGCCCTGAAATCCGCTACTTAATTGCGGTCTAATTTGGCGAGCATCAATGTAATAGGGTGCTCTTAGACCATGGTAATCAATGGTTTGACCAATAGGCTTAAAATGGATCCCGACCAGCGTTAAACTACGAGCTAATCGTGGTTCCATCATGACAAACCCATGCACACGCCCCGTTTTTAAAGACATCACCGCCGCCGAGAGGTATAAACTAATTGCGATATATGGGAAGCAGCGTAGCTCATCAAAGGAAAACGTGGCTTCATTAATTACCCCTGACGCGCTGCCTTCGTATTTATCGATTTGTCGTTTACGAAAATTGGCCGGGACGGCAAGTCTCGAAATTTCACACACCAATTCTGGTGGAAACGACCAAGGATTGAGTACTGGATCGCTAATGGCCGAGCGGCAAAACTGCTCAATGGGAAGTGGTGATTGTCGATCTGGTGATGTAATCAAGCGTACCGTGCCAGCAAGTGCTTGTGAGGCTAAGTGTCGAACAAAACAATGAATGGATCGTGCATCAAATTCATCACGTTCTATCGCATCTGGTTTTTCTTCTTCGAAGCGTAATTCCTCACAATAGACACTATGTCGCAACCGATACACCGCCGTTCTGAGCTCAGGGCTATTGGCAACCGTTGGCCGCAAATATACTGAAAAATGTTCCGTAATTTGCTTTGCCTTGTGGCTGGCGAGCGTTGACATCGCTTTTTGTACAATAGGTCCAATCAAAGGTTGTTTTGCTAAGTTTGATAAATTTTTCATAATTGCCTCGGATAGGAATGACCAAGCAAAGCACATTCCGGTTGAGTCGCTCTTGTGTAGTTATATTTATTCATTTTAGAAACATTCACTGGTCGCAGCCTGTTGCGTTTTACTGTCATATTCTGGCCATGATTCAGCATTAACCATGGCCGTTGTTGAAGACTTACGGGCGGATACTACGGTTTTATGCTGTAGCACCTGCAAGGTAGTGTCATACCCTAGCGTCGCCAAGAATTCCTTCTGAGCTCTGGTGAGCTTAAAGTTAACCGAACCTATAGGATCGGTATGAACCACGACCGTTTGTGACCAATACTTTGTAGCAATAAAATCTCGGGACAGTGCGTTCATCAGCGTCTGTGTTAATAACGTAAAATAGTGCACCAACGGAAAAAATCGCGGCGTCGCTTTTGCTCGGATGACACTGTGACTACGTAAACGAAAACAAATGACAGGGATCCCACGCGTTGACCAATCTTGGTGCAGCATTTCATCGGCCAGAATGACGCCATCCGTTAACAGCTGATCCCCATATCGTTTAAATGAATATAGTAGAGGGATTGACATTGAACAGCGCACCGCGGCAGAGACTTTAGTATGAGGCGTGGTGGCTTTACTAAACACAACCGCGGCCCCACTACGGATATCGGTCGCTAATACATACAAATCCATCGGCAGCTGGCTAAATGTCATGCCACCTAACTGCTGATCTAACCAGGATTCAAAATAGTTGCCATTACACAGGCCACCGTGTCGTACTAATTCCAAAAAAGAATAGTGACGAAATTGGCGATAATCCGTCTCCATCACGAGCCGTTGTATATGGGCTAAATCATGTCCTGCGGCCAGTAACGCCGCGACAATACTGCCACCAGAAACACCAACCACATGCTGGTAACTCACATGCAGCTGTTCTAATGCTTTTAAGATGCCAACGTAACATGGCAAACGGGTACCGCCGCCAGAAAAAACAGGCACAATCTCGGTAAAAGGATGTCGGTTCAAAGGCGAGGTTTCTGACATCGGCGTAAGCAAACTGTGCATGGTTCACCATCCATGATGCAGCCAACAACGTCTGAGTATGGAGCATGTTTGACTAATTATCTAAATTGTTTACCGATAGAATCGACATATGTATAGAATAGTTTTATTTAAAACGCGTAAGGCTTATAACATGACGCCATGGAACATTTTTATCTTATTGTTTTCTTTAGCAACGTCCTTTTTTAGTCACGCTAATTCGATTCCAGCATTAATCAAAAAAACGAAGCCGAGCGTCGTCGCTATTGGTATATACAACCCAAACACAGCGCCGCGGCTGACCCTAGTCGGCACAGGCTTTGTGGTTCCGCCAGGTGATCAAGTTCTGACCAACGAACATGTCATTCAAAAAACACTCAACTCAATGCAAAAAGAACATTACGTGGTGGTGAGTGGCCAAGGTGAAAACGCCACGATCCATCCAATCAAAGCCATACGTACAGAACGCAAATATGATATGGCGCTGCTTGATATTACAGCCACATTGCCTGCGCTTGAATTGCAACTCCAGCCCTTGGTTGAGGAAGGAACCCATGTTATTTTCACCGGCTATCCGATTAGTCAAATTTTAGGACTCTACCCCACCACCCACCAAGGTATGGTAAGCAGCGTAAATCCTGTCATCTTACCTGCACTTCATACATCAGTTCTTGATGCAAGATCGGTCCGCCAGTTGCGAGATCCATTTATGATTTATCAGCTTGATGCCACCGCTTATCCCGGCAATAGTGGAAGCCCGGTTCTGTCCGTGGAAACAGGTAAGGTGATAGGTATTATCAATATGGTGTTGCTCAAAGCCGGTAAAGAATCGGCCCTGACGGATCCCAGTGGCATAAGCTACGCCATCCCCATCCAACACATCACCCCATTACGTGAGAAAACACCGCAATGAATGCGCATTTACCCATCGGCGAAATTGGTTTTGGTTTAGCCGCAATCGGATACTTGTTGTTTTGGGCCTTGCTGTTGACAGTAAAACATCATAGCCCGCAAAAACAATTACTTATGTTGTACAGCTTGGTGTGTGCCATCTGGGCCGCACTGCAGAGCTTACCCAATTACCAGCCCTTACATGACACTATTTCCATCAGCGTGGAGCTCCTGCAAAAAACCGTATTGGTATTTTTTTTAATTTCAGCATTAAGCGCAAAACAATTCCAGCTAAGCACCATTGTTAAAACCACCAAACTTCGCACAGTATTGATTGGTGCATCATTACTGCTCTTGGTAGCGATGCTTGATATAGTCCCCAAAACTATCTGGCTTTTGACCAGCTTGATGTTAACTATTCTTTTACTCACCTTGGTCGAAGCGTTATATCGACAAGCCGGTGACATGCGGCGGCAATACACCTGGTTAACGGTTGCGCTTGGCGGCAGTTTACTTTTTGATTTTTACTTACTATCCGAGGCGACCCTAATCAGTAAATTAAACGTGCAAACGTGGCAAGCACGTGGGTATGTCCACCTGGTGTTATTACCCATTTTGGTATTGGCCATTAAACGTATCGAAGCCTGGTCGATCAGCGTATATATATCTCGTGATATCGTATTGCAAAGTTCCATGCTACTAGGCGCGGGTGCCTATTTATCCTTGCTCGGTTTAGTAGGATATTACTTATCCTACATCGGCGGGGATTGGACTAGTCTTATTCAAGCGGTGTTTATCGTTGCCGGCTGTGCCATCTTGGCGCTGTTGATGTTATCCGAGCATATCCGGCGTCGCAGCAAAGTGTTTATTGAAAAACACTTTTTTGCCAATAGTTTTGATTATCGGCAAAAATGGATCGAGCTCACCACCACCTTGAAAGATGTTACACAACAAAGTGAGCACAGTCATGCTATCTGTCTGAAAGCATGGTGCCAGGCCATTGGCTACAGCAACGGAGTTTTGCTGCGTTTTCAACCACACGGCCATCAGCTCTTGGCCACCATGGGTAAAATTCAACTCAACGAGGCGGATCTTGCGTGTATTGCGCAGTATCCCCACCGCTTTGCGCAGCAACATTGGCTGCTGGATATGGAAAATCGTCATGAAGCTGAAGTTAACCAACTGCTATGTGCAGCAGGTGTTCATCAAACACAGTTTCAAATGTACTTGCCGATTCGACAACACAATAAATTGTGGGGACTTTGCCTATTAAAAGGCAGTGATAACGAACGGCGCAGCTTAAATTGGGAACTTCGTGACTACCTCACTGCGGTGGGCGAGCAAATCGCGAGTTATCTATTTATGTTAGAGCAAGGACAACTTTTATCCGAAAACGCACAATTTGCCGCCTTTAGTCGCATGTCTGCATTTGTCGTGCATGACCTGAAAAACGTTAAAGCACAGCTCGACATGCTGCTTAAAAATGCCCAGCGTCATCGGCACAATCCTGAGTTTATTGATGATGCCTTTACGACAATGGCCGCCATGCAAACCAGATTGCAGCATATGCTTCATCAATTAACCAATAAGCAAAGTACACATGACCAAATCCGCTGCGTCAACATCAACCAGCTCTGTCAACAGGTCATCACGGAGCGTTGTCAACAGCAAAAACCTAACCCTAGCCTGACGACATGCGTCGACGTCACCATCAACATTGATAGTGAACGCTTTGCCAACGTTTTGTTTCACTTGATCGACAATGCGCAGCAAGCAACGCCCGATGATGGCGAGGTGGCGCTTCAAATCGACCAATATGATAACTATCTAAGAATCTCGATCCGAGATACCGGCTGTGGTATGAGTGACGAATTCATTAGAACCCGCTTATTCAAGCCTTTTGACACCACCAAAGGTAACGCCGGTATGGGCATTGGCGCTTATGATGCGCAGCAGTTTATTGCACATATCGGGGGGCAACTGTTGGTTGAAAGCAAGATAAGTAAAGGGACTACCTTTACCATCCAGCTTCCTTTAAACTAACCACTCTATAGTTCGATTCAGACACGGAATGTGAGTTATGAAAACCTTATTAGCCATAGATGATGATCTTGGCATTCAGAAACAACTTAAATGGAGTTTATCGGATTATGAGCTGGTGTTTGCTGACGACCGGGCGTCTGCGCTTTCACAAATTCGGCGTCACGAACCTGCCGTGGTCACACTCGACTTGGGTTTGCCGCCAGACCCCACCAATGCATCTGAAGGTTTAGCCTGTCTCACTGATATCTTATTACAAGCACCCGATACGAAAGTCATTGTCATCACTGGTAATACCGATACCGAACATGCGCTTAAAGCCATCGCGTTGGGTGCGTATGACTATTATCAAAAACCCATTGATGTGGATGTGCTCAATGTCATAGTGGCGCGCGCATTTAAACTCAGTGAACTCGAAGCCGAAAATCGTGCACTCAAAGCGGCCGGCTATAAATCGCAGGATATTATTGGCAATTCAGATGCGATCCAAAAAGCCTGCCGCATGGTTGAGAAAATTGCGCCTACGGAAATCACCACCTTGCTCTTAGGCGAAAGTGGTACTGGCAAGGAAGTATTTGCCCGCGCTATCCACAAACAAAGTCCACGCGCTGGCAAACCATTTATTGCCATTAACTGTGCATCAATTCCCGATTCCTTACTGGAAAGTGAATTGTTCGGCTATGAAAAAGGGGCATTTACCGGCGCCCACAAAACCACGCTTGGCAAAATAGAATGCGCCAATGGCGGGACTCTGATGCTTGATGAGATCGGGGATATGCCTTTGCCATTACAAGCCAAAATGCTACGTTTTTTGCAAGAGCGCGTGATTGAACGCGTTGGCGGTCGACACGAAATTGAAGTCGATGTTCGCGTCATTTGCGCAACCCACCGTAATTTGGCTGATATGGTGGCCCAGCAGACGTTCCGAGAAGATTTATTTTATCGCGTCAGTGAAATTACCTTAAATATCCCGCCACTTCGTCAACGTGGTAATGACATAGTGATTATTGCCAAATCACTACTGCATAAATTTAATCTTGAATTTAATTCTAATATTCAAGGTTTTACTGAAGATGCTATCTCGGCGCTATTAAGCCATCATTGGCCAGGCAATATTCGAGAATTACAAAACAAACTCAAATCAGCTGTGATTATGGCCGATGGCAAGTATATCAGCGCAGAGGACCTAGGTTTACAACAAGGCCTCAGTATCCCAAGCTTATTAACGCTGCGGAAAATCCGTGAAAACGCCGAAACCAGCGCTATCCGCCAAGCCCATAGCCTTTGCAACGGTAACATGTCAAAAGCAGCAGATTTACTAGGTATTACCCGCCCCACCTTGTATGCGCTGATTGATAAGTACAAAATGCTAGATATTCGTGGTGACGCCGAAGCGTAGCGGTAGCGAATAACCTTGTCATAAAGGTATGCTCAATCCCAAGCCCTGCCTGTTGGTCCAGGGCTTTTATGATTTGGCTGTAAATAACTAAATCTGAGACTTAGATTCTGTTATCGACACTACAACATTCAATCTGTCAAAATGTACCTCAACCGGCATGAACTGAGTTTTACACTGGGATTGCAGCATTAGTGCGACTGCAACGAACAGCGTGAACAAGCTCAATGACATAAAACACATGTCGATGGTTAACATCGAGACAACGATGGGATGATATAGCCGACAATGTTAAATTTTATCCAATAAAAAACCCGCTGACGCGGGTTTTTTGGATATCGCATTGCTGCTAGTGTTTAGACGTCAGATTTCAATTTTACGCGCTTTCGCACGCTCTTTGATTGCAGTCGCCCATTGACCGCCAGCTTTAGCTTGACCTGCGGCTTGCGCAGCTAAGGCGTGACGGTAAGCTTCTTTGAACTTATCGGCGCTATAGTAAGCATCCACGAGATCAAGATGAAGTTTGCCTTTATCTTTCACGCCAACTTCCATCGCTTTTTGCAGTACAACTACAGCTTGATCAAATTTTTCGGCCAAAATCAGAGCATTACCTTGACGACGATAGATTTCACCATCGTTTGTCAGTTTAGCAACTTGACCGTAAAAATCGGCCGCACGTGCAAATTCACGAGCAGCTTGGTAGTTATTCGCAATCGTCGAGAGGATCGGACGCTCAGCTTTGATCAAACCAGATTTTAAATGCTTTTCTAAAATGGCTGCTGCTTTAAACGGTATGTCATTTTGAGCATAAGCATTCGCCAGCGTTTTAATGTCATTTTCTTTGACTAACAAGCCTTGCTTGTAAGCCATTTCTAATACAACTAACGCTTTCTCTGGTTGTTCATTTGCACTATAAAGGCCGCCTAACGTCACCCAAAACTGCTTTTCAGCGGGAAACAATTCAACCATTTGCTCTGCAACTTTTACCGCATTACCAATTTGCTTTAATTCGTAATACGCATTGAGTTTCAGACCATAAGGTTCCTTACGGTTTTCCTTTTTATGCTTAATCGCCAAGTCAGCGGCCGCAATAACCTTCGGGTATTGTTTTAGCTCAGTGTAGGCTATCGCAATACGCAGGTAAGTCATTGGGTCATATTCGCCGGTAAAGTCAATGTAGGCATTCAACAGCTTGATAGCTTTTTCATACTGTTTAGCTGATGTTGCCAATTGACCTGCGATACGAAGGGCATCTGCGTGCTCACGGAAACTTAAAACGTCCGCCGCAATCGCATCTTCCATGTATTTTAATGCCCGCGCTTCATCTTTTTGCGAATACAAAATACCACGGAAACGACTCAAGAAAGCTTTATCGTAGGCCGAATTACCTTCTACGCCTTGTAATGCCGCAATAGCTTCATTAACTTTATCAGCAGAATACATTTCGTAGGCCTTAGAAATGGCCTTACCTACTTTTTCACTCACCGTTTGCGATTTTTGAGCCTTGCGCGCTTCAATCTTAGCCGGATCTGGTGCAGCAACTGCCGACGCGGATGAAAGAACACCTGCGCCCATAACAGCACACATCAATAAGGCAGACGATAACTTTGTTAACCGCATATTAGCCTCCTGATTCGTCTAAGTTAAAGTCAAGCTGAGTCGTCACAGTTTGTTTGACCGGCTTACCGTTTTCAATTTTAGGCTGGTATTTCCAACGCTTCACTGCACGAATAACCTCACGGTCAAACACACGCTTGGGTTGCGCCTCGACCACTTGTACATCGCCAACGGTACCGTCTTCAAGTACTTCAATACGTACTTTAACGAAACCATTGATGCCATCACGCTGAGCCTGTACTGGGTACTTAGGATCCATACGCACGATAGGCTGTACATCACCGTCACGAGCACCCATAGCGTCTGGCGCATCTAAACCCGCTTTGTCAACACCAAGATCAATTTGCGGCGCACTAAACCCCATCGCAGCAGCATCAGCCGTATCTGGCTCGGCTTGAACCTGATTTTTTGGTGGCTCTGGCGGCGGCGGTGGCGGCGGAGGCGGCTGCCGAACACGAGTGTTGGCTTTCGCTTCCGGCGGCGTCGAGTTTATTTCAATAACGATTTGTTCCTTTTTAGCATTGGTGAACGTATCATCCCCACCGACAAGGAATGCCATCAATACATAGAGGAAAAACGTTATTACTGCACCGACGATAAGTGAAAGTAATAACCTAACCATATTACTTGGTCTCCGCAGCGATGGAAATCTTATCGATACCGGCCAGCTTGATCTGATCCATTACAGACACTACAACACCATGCTTCGCTTCTTTATCAGCTTGCACGATTACGGTATCTGTTGGTGATTCGGCTAACAATTTCTCGATAGTCGCGCCTACCCGCTCCACATCAACCGCACGTTTATCTAGCCATATTTCACCATTTGATCGAATAGCAACGAAAATAGTGGCAGTTGGTTTTGATTCGCTTTTTTGTGCCTTAGGCTTTAATACATCTATACCAGCTTCTTTTACAAACGAAGTGGTTACGATGAAGAAGATCAGCATGATGAATACAACGTCCAACATTGGCGTTAAGTCAATTGCCGCTTCTTCGGCTTCACGTTTATTTCTACGTGCCATACATTACTCTCTATCAATGATGCGGTAAGCTATCAGTCAGTTCATGAACTGCCTTTTTAACTTTACCTTCCAATTTGGACGTTACAAATACACCAGATAACGCAGCAACCATACCCGCCATTGTTGGGATCGTTGCCATCGAGATACCTGCCGCCATCAAACGAGGGTTACCCGTACCTTGAACCGCCATGATTTCGAAAACCGCAATCATACCGGTTACAGTACCTAGTAGACCAACCATTGGACAAACAGCAACCAGTGTTTTGATAACATTAACGCGTTCGTTCAGCTTCGTTGAAGCCTCCGATACCCACGCATCACGAATTTTATGCGCATACCAAGAGGTTGTATCGGTCCGTGCATTCCATTTGCGGATGATGTCATCGCGCAGTACAGGGTATTCACGGGTGATAAACCAAAAGCGCTCAATGATTAGAACCCACATCACAAAGAGCACGAAGGCGACAACATACAATACATCGCCGCCGGTAGCGATAAAATCCCTGACAGATTCCCAAAGCTCTATCAGGCTATGCATTACGCTTTCTCCTTCTCCGCATGAGCAGCAATGATACCAGCGCTTTGCTCATCCAGGATGTGTAATACTGTGTTTGATTTGGTTTGTAATAATGAGTGGATGAACAACAACGGCAGCGCACATAACAGACCTTGAACAGTTGTTACAAGTGCCATTGAAATCTGACCAGCCATGATTTTCGGGTCGCCAGTACCGTGTAAGGTAATAACTTGGAACGCACCGATCATACCGATTACCGTACCTAACAGACCTAACAGTGGGCCTACGGCAGCAATCAGTTTAACCATACCGATACCTTTTTCGATAGCTGGCGTTTCACGCATAATAGCTTCGTCAAGTTTCAGTTCTAAGTTTTCAACATCGGCTGTTTTATTGTCATGATAAACCTTCAAAATACGACCCAGTGGGTTGTTGGTATTTGGGTTAGACAAGTTTTTCAGCTGAGCGTTGATTTTTGATTGCGCAGAGGTTAAAGAGATGAACCGAACCAGTGAAATCAGTAAACCGATAATCAATAATGCGGTAATCACATAACCAGGCGTACCACCTTGGTGGAACTGATCTTCTAACGTTGCTTCTTGCGTTTTCAGACGTAATAAGCTACCAGATGTCGGGTCAACAAACACAGGTGCAACTTCGCCTGCAGGCGCATTTTTGAATGCCAACGCTGAATTAACAACGTGTGACTCTGGTTGTTTAACTAATGGTTTAATTTGCTTGTTTTCAGCATCGTAAACCAAATAGCCTTTGTCAGAAATCAGGTTGAACGAACCGACGCGAACCAGATTCGCTTGGCCTTGAGTACCATCTAATTCCACCACAGCTGAATCGAACTTTGTCACTTTGGCTGACTCGGTCATTTCAGTTTGCAGTGCAATCCATAACTCTTCCAATTCAGAGATGGTTGGTAATTCTTTCGCCGTTGACAGTTTTTGTAGTAACAGGTCGCGGTCTTTGTACTGAGCACTGATGTTCGACGTAGAAATTGCACCGATAGTTTCAGTTGCATTACCACGAACCACACCGAACATTTCACCCAAATCACCTTGCGCTGCAATTAAATCAGCTTCTTTGGCTTGGATTTTTGTTTCGTTTTCGGCAAATTCTTTCGCTAACTGAACACCACGAGCTTCCACAGCTGCTAACTCAGCTTTAGCTTTGTTTAACAACGCTTGTTTGTCAGCACGGTCAGATAAGAATTCTTGCTCACGGGCTTGATCCATTTTGGCTTCAGCAACGCGGTCTTTTTTCACTTGCTCTAACAGTTGATCTAACTTAGCTGTGTCAGCAGCTGCCGTTAAACAAACGCCTGCAGACATAGTTACAGCAGCAGCAACTACTAAACCTTTAAACACTTTCTTCATTTATTCTTACTCCGCTGCTAACACTGGAAGCTTTAATAATTCTGCGGCAGCTTGTTTACCCGCAACACGAATCGCTAACTTGGTAGACTCCAGGTACTCTGGGCCTAACTCCTGCCAAGTATTGGTGTTTTTGTTCCACATCCATACTCGCTTTTCATCCAGCGATTGAGCTAAATAAGCAATACGGCCAACGTAAACGAAGTTCACAGCAATTTCGCTACCATCAATCGTCAGCTTATCGCTGTAGGTGACTAAAGCTGTACCGTATTGACGCTCAACTTGGTACGCATCAATCACTAAACGGTACATTTCTGCGGTGTTTACGTTTGCACTTGACATGTATGAACGCAGGCGAGCAACGCGCTCTAAACGTTTTGCTTTGTCAATTGGCATATCGGCTTCGATAAACTTCTCTAACGTATCAACCATTTTGTACATTAAAGGAACGATACCTTGACGGGTAGCTTCGATACCGCCAATTTGCTTATCCAATGACGCTAAAATGGCGTTTTGGTCGGCAACCAGTTTAGCAACGTGTTCGTTGTAAACTTTACGGTTTTCAATCTGAACAATGTATTGATTGTATTCTGCAACCAGTTCTTGTGACTGTTCGTAGATGTTGTTGATTTTTTCTTGCGACTGCGCAGACGCACGAACGGTTTGCTGACCTGCGGCATGCAGTTCTGCCAATGAACCTGCGTTGGCTGCGCCAGCGCCGAACATGAAAGCACCAACAATGGCTGATGCGATCACGCTTTTACGAATGTTATTGTTAGACATAGTTCCCAACCAATAATTGCTGATTAACGTAACCTGTATAGTTGAAAGTCAACTTTTGTAAAAATTGTTGACCTGGTTAGAGGGTAAACCGATCGCATCATTACAGCAAACAAAAGCCTTGTCAATACAACCGCGACGGCTGCAAAGCCTGTTTACTGAAATATTTGCTTGCAAATTTACCCACAGAAGAAACTATTAAATAATGCAGCTTGCCTATTAATAGTTCCTTCATTTTTCTGGTTATTTTATGTTCGGCGTTAATTTACCCGAATCATACAGTTTCACCATTTCATCGAGTGACAGTGGCTTGATTTTAGAACCCTGCCCTGCCGCACCGAATGCTTCGTACCGATCTTTACAAATAGACATCATGGCTTTCACCGACTCTTGCAGATATTTGCGAGGATCGAATTCTGCTGGGTTTTGCGCCATGAAACGACGAATCGCACCCGTTGATGCTAGACGTAAATCGGTATCGATATTGATTTTGCGAACACCATATTTAATACCTTGTTGGATTTGCTCCACCGGTACGCCATAAGTTTCTGGAATTTGACCACCAAATTCGTTAATGATAGCAAGCCAATCTTGGGGCACTGAGCTTGACCCATGCATCACTAAGTGAGTATCAGGGATGCGCTCATGGATTGCTTTAATGCGATCGATGGCTAAAATATCGCCTGTGGGCGGCCGGCTAAATTTATAAGCGCCATGTGATGTACCGCATGCAATGGCTAAAGCATCTACACCGGTAGCACGGACAAATTGCGCTGCTTCCTCAGGATCGGTCAACATTTGGTCATGCGTTAACACACAATCCGCACCGATGCCATCTTCTTCACCGGCAGCACCCGTCTCCAATGAACCTAAACAGCCTAGCTCACCTTCCACGGATACACCACAGGCGTGCGCCATTTCCACCACGCGACGCGTAACATCAACGTTATAGGCATAGTCTGTCGGCGTTTTACCATCGGTTCCCAGTGAGCCATCCATCATCACGGATGAAAAACCAAGTTGAATTGAGCGCTGACACACCGCCGGCGAGGTACCGTGATCTTGATGCATCACGACTGGAATATGCGGAAACTCTTCCACCGCAGCCAAGATCAAATGGCGCAAAAATGGCGCTCCGGCATATTTCCGTGCGCCCGCTGATGCTTGCACAATAACCGGGCTGTCCGTGGCATCCGCTGCCAGCATTATGGCTCGCATCTGTTCTAAGTTGTTGACGTTAAACGCAGGCACGCCGTAACCAAATTCTGCTGCATGATCCAGCATTTGCCGTAACGAAATTAAAGCCATGATATCCTCTCAATGGTGTAGGGTCTGTCAGTAATCGCCTGCACCCAGCCCTGGCCTGGTTCTTTGACCATGGTTCTCAGTTCGGGCACAGATAGTGTCGTTGTTATATTTCATTTTAATGGCATTCATATGACAGCAAGTATTATTTACACATCATATGACAACCAAAAGTAAAACAGTGTTGCGTTACGCGCAAAGTCACATCACATAAGACAATACGCACATTGCTTCATTATTTATTTCAGTATGCTTATGCCTGTGCGGCTCGTTGCTGAAGAATCTCCACCGCGGGTAAGGTTTTTCCTTCTAAGAATTCTAAGAAGGCACCGCCCCCCGTAGAGATATAGGAAATTTTATCGGCCACCCCATACTTGTCGATCGCGGCTAGTGTATCGCCACCACCGGCAATCGAGAACGCTTGGCTGTTGGCAATGGCGTGTGCAATTGCTTCTGTGCCAGCGGCAAATTGGTCGAATTCAAAGACCCCCACCGGGCCGTTCCACACGATAGTTCCAGCCTTTTGCAGGATATCAATTAACGCCTGTGTACTATCTGGGCCAATGTCAAAAATCATATCGTCGTTCGCAATATCAGCGACAGCCTTGGTACTGGCAGCCGCATCTTCACTAAAGGCCAAGCCGGTCACGACATCAGTTGGTACTGGGATAAAACCACCACGAGCACTGGCCTGCGCCATCAAGCGCTTGGCTTCAGGGATCAGGTCAGTTTCAACCAACGACTTACCCACCGTAAAACCATTGGCGGCAATAAAGGTATTCGCAATACCCCCCCCCACCACCAATTGGTCGACGATACCAGATAAAGATTCCAACACGGTTAACTTGGTGGACACTTTAGAACCACCGACGATCGCCACCAGTGGTCGTTTCGGGTTTTGCAGCGCCGCCGCTAGTGCATCCAGCTCTGCGGCCAATAATGGGCCGGCACAGGCGATAGGAGCGAACTTTGCCACCCCA